>Ga0222676_1000028_pt1 | contig 70085 bp, 91 predicted proteins | sample AntAcemetagen870_FD_179815 | JGI IMG/M metagenome (GOLD analysis project Ga0222676, IMG submission 179815) | Saline water microbial communities from Ace Lake, Antarctica - #870 | ecosystem: Environmental > Aquatic > Non-marine Saline and Alkaline > Saline | place: Antarctica: Ace Lake...
TGCTGGTTTTGGTGTCGGTTTTGGTGTCGGTGCGAGCTCAACAGCTGCAGACTCAATAGCTGCCTTTTTTGCTGCCTTTTTAGCTGCCTTTTTAGCTGCCTTTTTAGCTGCCTTTCGCTCTCGTTTTTCGTCCGCGTCCGGAACGACAATCTCCGCAGGTGGATCGGGCTGCGCTGATTTTGCGTTTGCGATTGCAGATCCTAGTTCGTCATCTTCCATTATTGCGGCCTCGATAATCGGCCGCAAATGATCGGCCTCACACAGTTTGGCGCATTTGTCTTCGTCCGATAGTAGCTCGGCGCGCTTTGTGGGATCTCTCAGGATCGCCTGCAGGCTGGTAATTTGCTGGTCTTTTGGTGTGGTGGTTGGTGTCATTGTGGTCATTGTAGTGTTGTCCTGTGTGGATTGTGGTTTGTGGTTTGTGGTTTGTGAGTGAGTGTTACTGCAGAGATGACATGCCGCCCAATATATCAAACGCGGCATCCAGATACGCATCTCGCGCCGTTTCAGCGGTTGGTGCGCAGTGCTCTTGCGCAGCAATCGCGGTTGCCATGCTGCGGATTTGCGGGTAGTCCAACGGCTGCGATTTGCGATAGCGCCGAACGGTTTTAATCGCTCGAATCCGAACCAACAATTTGGCGCGTCCCCCCAGCAGCTCTGGATCGTCGGTGAGCGATCGTCTGCAGTCCGATAGCAGCCAGTGGGATGTATCGTCAGCAATTACAACGTCTGTGAGGCTGATTGCGTGATCGTCCGGTATTGCTTGCCACTGCAGCGCGGAGAGCGTCGATCGTCGGTCGAAACCAGCCTGTTTTGCGATCGTCCGGGTCGCCTCGAGCAGTGCGTTGCGGGCTTGTGATCTCAGCCGGCTTGGATTATCCCAGCTGGTCGACCGACTCAACAGGATCACCCACGCATGCTGACGTCTGTCGTGATGGTGATGCGCAGATAACGCAGCAGCGGATCCAAAAGTGTTGTTAACAAGGTCGATTTGCTGTTCAGTTAGCATTGTAGTGGTCCTTAAACGGGTTTGGGTTTGCGTCCGGCAAAATCACCGGACGTCTGAACCTTATCGGGATCTCGACACCAAAATCCAGCCTGATTTGCTGATTTTTGGTGATAATTTTCGACGCCGCAGGGGAACTGAACAGAACCCCCCAATGGTAGAAGGCGCGACACCTTTCTACGTTCGTGTTTTTCGTGTTTACGAGGAGGATGACATGCCGCACGACGTGTGGACCGAACTGCTGGGTGCTGTTGGTGCTCCCGTGTGCAGTGCGGGTAACGCAGGAGGGAATGCAAAAGTAGAGTAGACAACACCTTCCGCCTTCATCCGGGATAGGCTCCGGGATTTTTCAACTGGCCAGTGAGACGGCCAACAAGGAAACGAAAATGAAAAAGATCACAAAAGACAACACAAACAACGTTGAACTTTTCTGGGGCCTGTTCCGCGAGGCAATGCCCTGCGTGTCGGAAGCCCTCGAACGACACGGCAATGTCATCGTCTCCGAGGCTGGTTGGGTGGCGATCCAGCGAATTCCGAGATTCACCGACGGCCTTGGCCGCACCGCGTTGGTTGAGTGCGAGTAGTCTGATCCGCCCTTTTCCGGGTTGGGCTCCGGGGTTTTCACATAGGGGAACGAACGATGAGTGTGATTGTTAATGATGTGCGGGTCGTGGGTAATCCGAAGGGGTTTGTTGGTTTCGTTGGCAGCGTGGGAGCATGGTGGGCCAATGTGGAGCGATTGCGTGGGCAAGGTGGGATGCCCGATTGGTGCTTTGACTTCGTGAGTATTCACAGCAGCCGATTCAGCAGCCAGAAGCCCTATACGATGATGGGACCGAGTAAGCTTACTGACGCAAACAGCAAACGACCGCACTGGGAGACGGTTGCGTATGGTTCGAAGGCTGAGGCGATGGCTGCAGCGAAACGTGTGGCGAGACGGTTGGGACTTTTGGGTGTTGTGGATTGCTGCCACGAGTAGGACGTGTATTTCACACGTCGCACGGATAACGCAGAAGGGAAAGCAAAAGATTAAGTAGACCAGTCGACGTTCGGCTGGTATCGAATTGACCCACATGAAAGACAATCTCATGCGAATCATTCGACGATTGCTCGGCCTGCTTCAGCCTGCCGGGCGACGACTGAAACTCTATGGAAAGGCGAGAAAATGACGTTGACGTACGACGATGCGAAGGAATACGTGAGCTACGTGGTGGACGATGCACTGTGTGGTCGACGGCTGGGAGATGACCAGCATGCTGTGATTCGTGAGGGCGGTGACGATTCATTGCCGTCTCGAGAACGGAAAGGGTTTAAGTATCCCTCGGTGCTCGTGGGATGGAAATGGGGATTCGAGCCGATGTTCGTAGCGGTTCACAGTTATCTGGACGTTCGATTGGACGATGAAGAATGTGAGGAACTAGCGAGAGACTTCCTCGCAGAAAAGGGTTGGTTCTCGGGAGAGCCGATCGCTGCCGATTACGTGTTACGAAAACAACAGGAGGAAATAGTGTGAGCTTGAAATCGAAAAGCGTGTGTTCAGACGTTCCTGTGAAGCGGGGACGGACTGGGGTGATACGGCCAGTGTGGATCGGCGATGTTCTTAGTGGGTATGCGTTGTGCAAGGAACACGAAGTGATGATTCCAAGTGACGTACTCCGGCGATTCGACATGACGCAAACTGCGACGACCATCCGGCGGGTCGCGAAAGAATGTGGAATCACAGAGATCGAGTGGGGCAACCCGCTCGTGGTTGAGAGTGAATCGTGAATCGCTTGAGAGACCCTAATTATCCGATGTGTTGTCTGGGAAACCGGGCATCACTTCAGGCAATTACGCTTGGTGGAGAACGAGATGCTTCGATTACAAGCCCGAGCAGAAAGTGATGTGGATTTCCATTTCCGCAATGGAGATAAATTGCCAGCCAATGAATGGCACTATGTGTTCTGCCGTGCCATGCCATCGCGTCTAGTTCACAGAACCCTGCGTAGGCGATCAGCACTAGGTCATCGCGATCTGGAATTCTTCCGCAAGGAATTCCCCGCTGTCGAGTTCCGCTGCATTTCTGACACACGCAAGCGGGTAACGCAGAAGCAGAACCAAAAGTAGAGTATAGAGTAGACCAGCCAACCAAACCATTGAGGACAACACCATGATCAATGCAGATGACAATGAGTATTACAACACGACGAAATACCCACATTACGTGGGACAGCATGCGTCAAAATGGAAGATGTACGCAGATGATGATGGAATTATTGCATCGATTGCCTGCGTTCAGGGATGCCGTTCATCACGATATGGCAGCGTGGATCACCTGAAATCCGTAATTCGTGACATGCCGAATTCTGACTGGGAGATGTCGGACTACGGGGCCAATCTTCTCGGCGAGAAATTCATGGCGTACTGGGCATCAAAGAAAATTTCGTAACGGGAATTGCCCGATGTGGTGTCTGGGAAACCGGGCATCACTTCAGGCAATTACGCTTGGTGGAGAACGACACAATGCAAATTAACCACCGCGATTACACAACGCGTCGCAAACCGAACTGACCCGCTAATCGCACGGATAACGCAGAAGCAGAAGCAAAAGAGTGAGTAGAGATTTGAAACTGAAACCTAACTGAGGAACACACGATGAAAAGAACGACCATGACCGACGACTCAAGCAAATGGTTTGACCGTGACAAGTCCATCGAATTTAACGAAAAAACGACGTGGGACGGCAACAACCACATCAGCGATGCAACAGGAAGTCAGTGGAACCACGAAACACTGTACTTCACCAAAGGTGGCAACTGGGTACTCCACTGGTGGAGCCAATATCAGGGAACAACGGAATCATACTCCATAATCCCTGAAAACGCCGCGATCGATTGGCTGATCAGCCAGTCACGCACTGAGTGTGATGAAATCGAAGAGTTGCCCAAGTCTGTCCGAGAAGCAATCAAAAACCGCGATCGATCGGCTGAACTGTAAACGCAGAGTGAGCCGGGGCAACCCGGTGTAATGCGGCTTCCCATTGTGGGAACCAGTCACAAGCCTGGTGAGATGGAGATGAAGATGAAAATCAAAGACGACCTTGCGGATTGCACGATCAAAGAATAGGATGAAACGTTGTGGTGTGTTCTCACCACGGTTTGGGAGACTCGTCACCATTGCGGTGGCGAGTCTTTTTTAATGCGCGAGTGGGGGCACGGGTAACGCAGAAGCAGAAGCAAAAGAGTGAGTAGAGATTTGAAACTGAACCGAACTGGAGGACACACGATGAATCACGAGAAAATCCGCAAGAACTCCAAAACGCTTCTGGAGCCATACCACTTCTTGGGACTTGAGGTGTACGGCGACGTTTCCTTCGTGTCATGGCTCGCCAAAGAGGAAAAGGCGTTGGAGCGAATGAACGTGCACTCCTGCAACGAAGGGCGAACCAAAGGAGGCCAGACACGATACGAGAATCGATGCAAGAACACAATATCCAGCATTGAAGACGCAATGCCCAAACTGAAGGGTTGCGTTTTTATTAACGGAGACCCTCGGGGTGCTGCGATCAAGATCGATAACACAGCGGAGATTGGCGGACACAACAGCCGACATGGCTGTATTCCGAACCCCGTGGTCGCTGAGATGATTTGTGACTCGGGGATCACTCAGGACTGGGGCGGATACGGAATGCTTGCGCCGCAACACCAATAGAATCCTTCACGTCGAGCGTCCCGCAGTGTGGGACGTTCATCGAGGTGGATTTCTTACTTTCAATGGAGTGAACATGAAATGTTTCCTGTGGGGCGTTATCGACGCCTGTGGATTACTGATTATCGCATTGGCCTTTACGTGGATCGTGACATGCGGGTAGCGGGTAACGCAGAAGGGAAAGCAAAAGTAGAGTAGAGATTTGAAACCGAACTGGAGGACAACATGGCGTCATTGTTTCAGAAGTACCGACCACAAACATGGGGGCAACTGATCGGACACAGCAAGCTCAAGCTGGCGATCAAGCGAATGAACAAGAGCGGAAGCTTGGGAGGCCGAGCGTTCCTGATTAGCGGAACGTCAGGCATTGGGAAATCGGTTTCCGGGTTCCTGATTTCACAAGACGTTTGCGATTCGGAAAACATCGTCGAGGTCAACGCCACCGCCGTCACTCCCAAGATGATTCAGGAGTGGTCAAAGCACCAAGGGCAACTTCTCATGGGGAGAAAGCCAGGGAAAGCCTACGTCATCAATGAAGTCCACAAGATGCGAACGGACTGCGTCACACTGATGCTGGAAATCATCGGTGGTGCTGTGCCGATCGCAGACCACGTCGTCTGGATCTTCACCACCCAAGGGCACGGAAAGCAAAAGGGATTGTTTGACGATGAAGATTCCGGGGCTCTGGAGAGTCGCTGCGTGAATTTCAAACTGAGCGGTACGGACTACAGGCTTCACTTTGCGAAGTGGGCAATGGCAATTGCTGAGAAAGAAGAACTCGGCGGCGCAAATTTCGAGGCCTATCTCGAGGCCGCGGACGCAACAGAATGCAATTTAAGAGCGATGCTGAGCATGGTCGAAGCTGGCGAATTCTTGGCCGGCGAGAGCAATGAGGTGCTCATGATGGAACTGGCGGAACTGGCGGAAGCGTAATGGGTAACAGGCTGCGACCTGCAGCAACTCGGCGGTGACGAGTTTATCACCAACACGGAGAACGATATGAGTAAATTCACAATCACACTGACCGACAGACCACCAGTTCAGATTGAAAAAGATGATTGGCCGATCGTGGCAGGAGCTAAGTCTTGGGACGGCGAGTATGAGTTCCAAGCAAACCGAAAATGGAAACTGTTCGTAAGGCAGCACGAAGACGGGCGATGCTTGGTCTACGGGATTAAAGAAACCTCGTTTCGAAACGAAGTCGAACGCCGTGGCGGGAAAGTGATCGACGACATCAGCGAGGCCCCGTTGGCGATCAGAAATGTCGCCGATCGATTGTCATTCCCCGTGAGCCTGGCTGACGACTGCATTGCAAGTCTTCCAGCGGAAACCATCTAATCATCGCACGACACTGGCCATTCCTGTAAGGGAGTGGCCAGAGTCCTGCGATGGTGCGGGATGGTATTGGAGTTCACCGGCCAGTGAGACGGCCACAAACGGGGGAAAGACTATGAAGACACGACACGATCTAAAACGGGCACGTCAACACGTCGCACAATGGACACGCAAGAACGCAAAAGCCATTCGCGTCTGTGGCGACTATGGAATACATGTTTCGGAATCCGAAAAAGATTCCAGTTTACAAAACTCTCTCCTGTACGCTGACGAGGTTGAGTCCGGACAACACGATAACAATTTCAGCGTCTGGCAAGAGATGCACTATTTTCTGACCGGTGAGTGCGTCAGTTTTCTCCCACCTACCCGAAAAGCATTCCTGTCAGATACAACGGAGACGATACTATGAAGACACGACACGAACTGTCCAGCGGCGAAGATGCAGTCGAGGTTGATAGCGTTGGAACCCCGACATACACCACTTACACACGAGGTTGCCGTGACCCACTGTACGTCGGTGACGACTTCACGGACGCTGCAAAATCCCTGAACCTTGGAGAGCAGCAGTTCGACGACTTGCTTGCCTCGGATGACGTGTGTCCTGAGTAACACGCTCCGCCTTCATCCGGGATAGGCTCCGGGATTTTTCAACTGGCCAGTGAGACGGCCAACAAGGATTGAGACTATGTATTACAAAATCGAAGCAGACTACGAAAACAACGCCACTTTGTTTTGGGCCTCGTTCCGCGAGACGATGCCCAGCGTGTCGGCAGCCATGGAGCGACACGGCCACGTCGTTGTGTCGGAGAACGGCTGGGCGGCGATCCAAAACATTCCGGGATTTGCTGACGGGCCTGCACACGCCCGTGCCGCGCTAGTTGAGTGCGGGGACACTGACACAACGGGTCACGATGCGTGGCATCTACTCAATTCGGAGGACTCCGGAACCGTCTGGTGTACCGAGAGCGAGATGACCGACACTGTACGGGCGGTTTTTGTAGACTAGCACCAGCTCGCCTCCACCGGGATAGGCTCCGGGGTTTTGAACCACACACAAGGGAAATGAAACAATGACACAAGTACGACAAATCAGACAGACACGAGACGCAATCACTGTCATCGACGAGATGGCCTGCAAGACGATCGTACTCACGATCATCACTGAGGACTGCGAGATCTACGCCGTGCAGGATGACGACGCAGCCTATCAGCTAATCCCTGACGGTGGCGATCGGTGGGAGCTATCCCCACAGTCGGTGGGATCGACATTCGACGGCATGGACACCAGATACGTAGTGGCCAAAAAAGGCGACAGGGCACTTGCCAAGGTTTCCGCCTTTGCGGTCCCCACCAGATACGTAGTGGCCGCAAACGGCGACGGGGCACGGTGGGAAACCATCACTGCCTATGCAATAGAGTAACACCTTTGCCGTTTCCGGGATCGGCTCCGGGTTTTCAAGGAACGGGCAATATGACTGATCTCGAAAAGACACGCACGGATCTACAAATTGATCAACTAGTCGAAGCGTTCCGCAACGACCTAACGAGTCGATCAATTGCGATCGCGAAAAAAGGCAACCGTGAGTCACTCGACATTAGCGACGTGGCGATAGCGGCTCGTGGGCTTGTCGACATGAAAAGCATTGAGGAGGATTTCGGTTGCGAACTATTCTCAGAAATTGCAAACTTAATGATCAACTAAAGGAGAGTCATGACTGAACCACTCACACACGGAGATTTCCACGTGTTCTTTCGTGGGATCTCACGGGCACTGGGCTCCATCCCGTACAAAACCATGTACGTCGATATCGCGAAAATCGTGTGGGGCATGGGCGTTGGAGAGACCGACCATGACCCGCTGTTCCTATTCGATCGATACGACCTGCTGGCGACCTACTGCCCTGTTGAAAGCCGTCGTTCGGCCTACGGGGAAACAGAAGTCGTCGAGGTGCGATCGTTCGACGTGGCTGACGGGCTTGACGGTCGCACAATTGACACAGTAACGTTTCAGAGAATGCGACAACTAGAGGAAGGGGAAGTGGTTTAATCTCGCAAGACTTGGTCATTCCGTTTTCTTCTTGCGACGAATCGTGAACACCTCCCGCGCCCATTCGGGCGTGCCGACATCCCTGCCAGAGTCGATCCATTCCTGGTGTCGCTCGGCTTGGGAGTTGGTCAACTTCTTGAATCCATCTTGGTCCGTCTTCACCCCGTACTGTTCGAGCGTGGCGTCGTCGACGTCAAGCATGTTGCCCGCGCTCTTTCGCTCAATGCGAGACTCACGATTCCAAAGGTCTCGAAGATCTTTAGTGGCCTTCACTTTCTCGTATTTCTCAGGAGTCCGCGACTTCACGTCCTCAGCTAATTCATCAGCGATCGAAAAGGTTTCGAATGAGCGAGCACCAGCATCACGAGCGATCTTGTTTCCGAGTGCGCGGAGTCCATACCGTGCCTGTTCGGGGGAAACTGTCGTGATCTGTACACCACTCATGAACCTGAGCGCATTCTGAGCGTATGTCTTCCTGGTGTCCCCCAGGTTCTTAACCGTGCTCAAGATTCGAGATATCGGGCTGTTGGAGGCCGCAAACTCCAGAGCCCTCGAGCCAAACAAGGGAGACACACCACCACCGGGAGCTTCGTCTTTAAGTCCCAACTGTGTTGCTATCCTCCCCAGAACTGGGTCCATGTCATCTAGGTCTCGCCCACCCATTGGGCCACCCTGGAATGATGACCGGCCAAGACCAAATTCAGCAAAGCCTTTTATGAGCGGATTCATCATGCTTAAAGCCGATCGCATGCCCTGCTGCGGATCAGCCAAGCCACCCGCGATATCGGAGAGCACGTCCTCGTGCATCAGTCCCATTCCCGTCAGGAAGGTCCGGCCACCATCATTGGAGTCCCCGAGGGGAATCGCCATTTTACTTCTCACATGTTCCGGCAGGAATTCGTCCTGTGATGATTCGCTGCCATGTCGTTGCAAACGGATCAGTTTTCCCAGCCGGCCAGCCGGGTTTGTCCACAGTTCATTGCTTAGATACTTCGCCTCACGTGAGAAGAACGAGTAAAACGGAAAGAATCGTTTCAAGGCCTGCTCGGTGGGCGTAAACGTGCGAGGGTCATAGTTCAACTGAACCCTGTCCACGATCGCCATCGCCTCATCGGCCGACTTCCCCTGCCGCATGGACTCAATGAATCCCACCAGTCGGTTGGAGTCGTCGAAGTATTTACCAATAAGATTACCGGCCTGAACAGGAGCAAGGGTGGTCTCCCTGCGGCGATTGACACCTGCAATGTTAAGCGGGTTGAAATCCCCGCCGCGTCTCCCCATGGCCGTCGCGAAGAGTTCCTTGATAAGATCACCAACGCCATTGATCTTGGGGTTTCCAGGCAGAGTGTCAGTGATTGACGCGAAATCTCTCGCTGCATCCACGCTGGTGTCGAGATTGTCAACGTCGTGATAAATTGACGATGAGTGCCCGTGTCGTGCAGAATACATCTGACGAACAGCCTTGGTTGCGTTCTCGCCGGTCGCATCCATCCCTCGCTGTCTCATAAATTCCGTGACTTCGTCAAATTGCAGCAGCCCTTCGTCTGATCGATTGAACAGGACGTTAAACATCGACTTCATGGAATCGTACGAGAAAATCCCGTGAGTCATATTCTGGATCTGACCAGTCACGCCGTCGCGAATGTACCTAGCCTGATGGGTCAACACGCCAGTCTTGAACATCGCGGTGAATGAGCGGAAGGCGTTCTCGACCGACCCAGCCACACCAGGTGAGTCTGCGGTTGCCTTGAATTCCCACGCGCGATTCATGTCCTCAGCAATCTCGGGGTCAATCCGGATTGTGCCCATGTAGTCATGGATTGCTTCGAGGTCCAAAAACTCATCATCCTCATTGGTTTTCAGGATATCCTCCGGCCCTAAATCGTCCATCGCCTTTACGAGATCAGGATTGCTCGAAAGCATTTCGTCATAGACGGCACGCCGATCCATGGCTGTGAACGAACTCATATCAAACAGTTTGTCCAATGTCATCGCATGGCCACGAACCTCAGAAGGCATCTGTAAAATGCCTTTCCCAAATGCGTCTCCAGAACCAAAACCATTTTTCAGGACGTGTGTTGTCGCTGCGGAATTCCGGACAGCGACGGCGAACGCACGGACACCGGTCTGCATGGAGTGAAACGGGTTAGTGAAGATTCCTCCCGTTTCCTTGTAGATTGGCCGGTTGTAGATGTGGTCAGCCAGTTGCTGGAAACGATCGTCCATTTGGTGAGTGAGGGTTTTTGTGTAATCCTCCATCACAACATTGCCATCTACGTCGACCTTGGGCGTGCCGGTAGCGTCCAGCACGGGACGCGTCGACTGCTCAACTCGGCGAGTCTTACTCGCATCTGCCGTGTTTTTTGTGGCGTCGTCCCAGTGACTCAGTTGATCCATCGGAGCGTAGCTTTCACCCTGCGTGGCTTCGTCAAAGAATTTCGCCATCGGAGGGATTTCATTCACGCCATGATTGGTAATGATTTCCTGAATCTTGCGACCATTCGCCCAAAACCACTGGCCATTCACCGTCCACTGAACCGTATCGCCGACCTGGATGCGTGGGTCGTAATTCAGTTTGTTAAGCGCAGCACCCGTTCGAAGCTCGGGGACGCCAGCATCATTCAACATTTTGAAATTCTGCTCACCCTTGTCCATGGCTTTTGCATCCCGAAGAATGCGGCCACCAGCAACCTCCTCTATGCGGTCACGAACCTTTGTCATCAGTTCTGCAAATGCCTTGGGGTCATCCTTCACTGCATGCGCTTGGTCAGCCAAGGCGTGAGCTTGCGGATCAGAAGTCACATCATTGAACGCATTCGTTTCCCCGTCTTTTAGCATCTGGGATCGCTTGCCATGAACCTGTGAGTTTGTGACACCCATTGGTCGAGCACCAGAGCCACCAACTGAACCGGGATCGTTCCGACTGATCCAGTTTTTCACAGGCGTCATCATCTGTCGATGAAGATGGTCGACCATTTCGTCCTGCAGCACAGAAAGGTTCATGTTGTTCTGCTTGGCGTACACCTGGAGCTTCTCATTCATGAACGTCTTTATCCGCTGCAATGGGAGGTGCATCGACTCAGGCATGTCTGGGAAGTTTTTAGCATTGACATCCAGTTTAGATTCCATCGTGGTTCGCATCGTCTTTGAGAACCTGTCCATCCAGCCTTCCAGCTCGTCCACTGGAGTATCCTTGGATAGCTCCCGGATTTCATCGAACGCGTGGTAATACTCACCACCGAACTCGTTCATGATGGATTTCTCAATGCGAGACGCTGCGATAGCACCCTCTTGGACGGGGGCATTCACAGCGCTGTTGGCCCTTTTGTCGAACGCCTCCGTCAACCGCTCGCCGACCTTGACCTTGGCAACCTTGGCCGCCGTGAATGCTCGGTTCGCGCCGCGGACAGCAGCTGACCCTGACCGCTTGATTTTACCATCCGTTGGGTCAACATTATCCGCCCATTTGTTCGCAGCACGAGCACCACCGAGGGCTTTGTCAATGCGACTGCCCAGCCCGTCACGCATCTTGCCGCCGTATTTCTGAATGAACTCTCGACTGGCGGGATTATTGTGTGCTGCCCGTCCGATATTGAACCCCGGATCGAGTGTGTCGATAACCTTGCCCGTGGCTGACATTGCACGACTGATTCGACCAGCGGGTTTCGCGGCCTGGCCAGCTTTCCCTGCGAGGGAGATTGCCTTTGCTCCCTTGCCCGCGGCAGAGGACATCCAACCTGTCGCCCAGCCCAGAGGGTCAAGAGCCAGTTCAGCGCCGAAACCAATCACGTCGCGAGCAAACTCACCGGGATCTTCAAGTGGAACCCAGCCTGTTTCCTTGTTGGGCCGCATCCCAAACTGCTCCATCATCGTCCGCCCGTCTGTACGGTTTTCCCCTGACAAGGGAGAGAGTAACTGATCAAACGGGTTTGCGGCGGCTGGGCCACCGGGAAGCCACGTGACCGCGTCGCGGACCATAGAGCCCGGCAAGTCCAACGCGTTTCCAACCATCCCGAGGCCAGACACGACACCAGATGAAAGCTTGCCGACGAGAGATTGCTCGGTTTCGGCTTCGGGCTGACCTAATTGCTGAGATGCCTGAGGCAGGCGGCGAATCGTAAAGTCTTCCATGACAACTTATCCTAAAAAAAGACGGGCACCGGACACTCTGGCTGGCGAGGCGAACCAACCGTGGTGAAGAGACCGATGCCCGCCGTGAGCGGATGATCTTGAACGTTAGCCACTCAATTGGAGTGCGTACCTTCAACACCCTTAGCTTTACGATCTCGCGTCCGTCGCTGTAGAGCGTCGATCGCCTTTCGGAGATGGTCAATCGCCTCAGCGTTGTAGTCGCACGCAAACTTGCTCGACTGATAAAACTCAATCCGATCCTCAGCCGCTGCGATCACATCCTCCACAAACGCCCCATTCGGTCGGCGATCATTGCCACGGCCTAGCGGGCCGTTCTGCCAGCTCACAACAAAGCCCCGACCACTTGTGCAGCCGCCTGCCGGGTTACCATTATCGTCACTCCAGTGCTCTGAAAAGAAACCTTGTGCTGCCATTGCTCATCAATCTTAAAAAGTGACTAACCATAAAATACACCGGAGCGACGATTGTCGCCGCTCCTGAATAGCCGGACTGTCAGCCAAGAGGCTGCAGGAATAGTGGCTCGACTGAGACTCCGTGCTTAACTGAAACGATCAGCTGAGCCTCAGCGTACTCACCCGACTCCGAATCATACCCATCGACATCGAAAATGTCATAGTTGTGAAGACCTTCGTAAAGCCTCGAGGAGTCCTTCGAAGTGATATTGAACGTTCCGACCAGTCCGCTTATCGAACCTGAAACCTTCAGCAGAGGCCGGCCAGAGTCATCGGAGATGCCGAGCAGGATCGTGTCGTATTCCGGCTCAGACAGGAACGTAAATGACAGCGAGATAGCGCTCGACTGCTTGAGAGAGATCGGATCACCGACTTCACCAGCCCCGAGGACAGTGACATCAATCGCCAAGGTGTCGCGAGGGAGCCCGCCAACAATTGCCCCTGCAGTTCCAGCACCGTAAGATCCAGGAAGTGGCGTTATCCAAGGATCTCCAGCTAATCCTGCAGCAGAGAGGGCCGCCCCAGCCGAACCAGATTCAGTGTGATCACTAAGTTGTGTATCGAAGACCGCTTCAGCAAGTGCCTCGGCGCTCACCCCACCCGGCCCATTGGCAAGGCTGGCGGTGGTATAAACATTGGTAGAAATCATCGCGGCAAGGCTGGTCAGCACCGCCAACCGCTCCGCCGACAGTTTAGTGTCCAGCGATGCCTGCGTGGCGAATCCGGAAACCATATCCGTGTTAGTTGTCGTCGTATCAACAAGCGCCACGCGTGGAATGATTGCCCCAGTATGTGTGACACCTGACAACACGATCCCAGTCGCTGACGTTATATTTGTCGGCGTCGCGAATCCTGTCGCCGTCACCAGCGATGTAAGGTCACTCCCCGTGCCAAACGCAGCCAGGACCGCCGCAGCATTGTGCGTCGAAAACCCGGTTGCAGTCGCCCAATCGCCTTGATTACTCTGTAGGTCGTCCGTGTCCTCCAGTATCGATGTGATGTTGGTTTGCATCGTCACCAAATTCGACCATTGAGCGTCCGCCTTCAACGCGGCAACAATTGCCAAAGGTGAAGCATCCCCCTGGACCCAATCAGCAGCGATTGCATCAGCTAACGCCCCGATGAAATCTGCCCCATCCCCGGTGTTGATTAAGGCCAAATCGATGACTCCAGCCAGTGTTGACCGCTCGCCGCTTGTTAACGCATATCCTGTTTTGTCAGAGTTGGTTCCTACGGTGACGGCAAACGTAAACGCTGACAAGGTCCGAGTCGTCGAAGTCCAAACATCAGATGCGGAATGAGTGCTCAATCCGTCTTGAATCGCAGTCACGGCTGTAGTGTTCGGTGCGTCAACTAGATCCATTTCATCGCCCGCCACGGATGCACCTAATGCCACCGCTGACCCATCATAACCGCCGACATAGATGTCCGTCGGTCCGGAATCACAATCTGCTAACTCAATCCACACTCTCACCCGCGTTCCTGCGGTTGCCAGCACAGCATCAGCAAGTCCAATTTTGTACCACCCGTTGCCGACGTGATAAATGCCCCAGTCAGCATGTGACCCGCCTGCAGACATGGATGCTGGTGCTGGCGAGCCTGCAACTGTAACCGACACGATGGCCGCATTGCCGATCTGGTATTTGATCGATAGGCCAGACGTGTTGTAAACGGCGTCTGTCTTTGGCAGGCCGTCGGCTACTGTCCAGAGTTTGCACTCAGTGTATTGATCGACGGACGCCGATTTGTAGACGTTGCTCATGGGGCCATCCTTATGTTTCGCAGGTTGTTGTGTTGTGCGTTTTGTGCGGGGGCTCCTGATGATGGAGGAACGTATGTTGCATCGTATCCACCGTCGGTTATCGTCCAATTGCGTGGGGCCGCTGTGAGGATATCCCTCTGAGTTTGGCCTGTGTCGTGGTATTTACTAGAACCTCCGCCCCACGTGACGCTGTTGTTTGCATTAGCGGATAGCCCTGCCAATAGTGCGTTATAATCTCCGGTGTTTATCGTATTGCCGGCCCACGCGATCCCAAAATTAGTTCCGCTGCTTGTGTCGATCAGCGGGAAACTTGTTAGGGAATTATCTCGCCATGCGCCTGAAAAATCAGTTCCGCTGCTTGTGTCAATCAATGGGAAACTTGTTAGGGAATTCCCGTCCCATGCGCTCTCAAAATCAGTTCCGCTGCTTGTGTCGATCAGCGGGAAACTTGTTAGGGAATTCCCGAGCCACGCGCCTGAAAAATTAGTTCCGCTGCTTGTGTCAATCAATGGGAAACTTGTTAGGGAATTATTGAACCATGCGCTCCCAAAATTAGTTCCACTGCTTGTATCGATCAGCGGGAAACTTGTTAGGGAATTCCCGAGCCACGCGCCTGAAAAATTAGTTCCGCTGCTTGTGTCGATCAGCGGGAAACTTGTTAGGGAATTATTGAGCCATGCGTTCCCAAAATTAGTTCCGCTGCTTGTGTCGATCAGCGGGAAACTTGTTAGGGAATTATCTCGCCATGCGCCTGAAAAATTAGTTCCTCTGCTTGTGTCAATCAATGGGAAACTTGTTAGCGAATTCCCTCGCCATGCGTTCCCAAAATCAGTTCCGCTGCTTGTGTCGATCAGCGGGAAACTTGTTAGGGAATTCCCGTCCCATGCGAATGAAAAAGTAGTTCCACTGCTTGTATCGATCAGCGGGAAACTTGTTAGCGAATTCTCTCGCCATGCGCCTGAAAAATTAGTTCCGCTGCTTGTGTCAATCAATGGGAAACTTGTTAGGGAATTATTGAGCCATGCGAATGAAAAATTAGTTCCGCTGCTTGTGTCAATCAATGGGAAACTTGTTAGCGAATTGTTGACCCATGAATATCGAAAATTAGTTCCGCTGCTTGTGTCAATCAATGGGAAACTTGTTAGCGAATTGTTGAACCATGCGAATAGAAAATTAGTTCCGCTGCTTGTGTCGATCAGCGGGAAACTTGTTAGCGAATTCTCTCGCCATGCGAATGAAAAAATAGTTCCACTGCTTGTGTCAATCAATGGGAAACTTGTTAGCGAATTCCCTCGCCATGCGTTCCCAAAATTAGTTCCGCTGCTTGTGTCAATCAGCGGGAAACTTGTTAGCGAATTATCTCGCCATGCGAATGAAAAATCAGTAACAAACCCAGTCACTGCTGTTGCGTGATCCGTTGCTGTGATGGTCAAATTGGAGCATCCGTAGAACGCATCCTCAAACGTGATCCACTTGTTCGTTCCCCAGTTGGCCAACTCCAAGACCTTCAGTTTATCGCCGCCATTATTGAATTTAATAGCGGGAAATCCACCGGTTGATGACTCCGTGATGCTCAGAGTGTAATCTCCACCAGATGAATACGTGTGAGTCCAACTTGATCCGCTATTTATCGTCTCGTCCGCTCCACCGTCGCCCCAATCGATGACAAAATCGTACGTCTCGCCCGAATCACCCGGCAGGGTGAATTGCGTGCTACTGGATGTGCCAGAGTTGGTTGTTCGGATCAATAGCTGGAATGCACTCACGATTAACCCCCGCTCGGATTGCCGTCATACCCACTCGGATGACCGACCGGATTGCCGTCAGTCGTCGACAGCAACTCATCGGCGTACGATTGCAGTGCGGCTGGCGTCATGTCGTCCGTTGTCTCAAGCCACGCCGCCATTGCGTTCAGACGCCTCTGCTGCGGGTCAATGATCGCCTGCGGAATCGCCAATGTCGCGGCAATGATTGTCCGTTTAGCATCCTCGTCCATGACCGCTGCCACGACATCCGCTGTCACGTCGCGGTACTTAACACCGCCAGTCAGCTCGTCCATGTCGGCTTGGATGTCCTCAGCGGATTCCGGTCGTATTGCCTTTGCGGTATTTGTGATCGTCGTGGTCAACTGACCAATCGCAGCCACGTCCCCGCTGTGGATCACTCGATTGTGTGTGTTCATGTATCGGATCAATTTGTCGTACGCTGACGATAGGCTTTTACTGCCGACATTGTCGACCGACGTCTTCAGCGACCCGTCGAGTAAGTCATAACGCTCTAAGACTTTTTGCAGGTCAGGACTCGATCCGTCAGAGTCCACTCCAACAGTGTTACGCACGTGCTGAGTCATCGCACGAAACGCGGCCGCAATCGTCTCAGTATTTGTAGTGTCGTCGTTGGCAGCTCGCACTGCGTTGATCTCATCGATAGTCGGTCGCATGTCGTTTGATCCTTGAGAGTAAAAAACCCGGTGTCTCCCGTCACACCGGGAAGCCGCATCTATGACGGTCCTGATTCGTTGTGCTTCACGCGGTCGAATGCAAGCAATTCTTCCGCCAATTTCCAGCGCTCGCAGCACTCGCAGCCGGGCTCATAATGGTCGCACTTGTCGCCAAAATTCTGCGACAACCAAGCATCGAGTCTTGACCTAAGTGACTTCGCTGTTCGTTCGAACTCCTCGTCCTCGTCGTCCATCGATCGCTCCGATTTGCTTCTCAATAATCCGCTCGAGCCATCTGTCGAATTCGATCCTGATCGTCTCACGCTCTTGCATGTGACGATTTTCAAGCGTCTCGTATCCACGTTGGATTTCTCGAATGTGATCTGGAATTGCCTTCGTGACTGCGAAGTGAATCGCCCACCCACCGGACACCAAGATACACATCAGCAGCACGTTGTTGAACGACTGCCCTGCGAGCCAATCAACGGCTTTTGTTTTGAGATCTTCAGTGGTCACTGAGTGTTTCCGTCGTTGGTTGTGTGCTTACTTGTGTCGTCGTAAAGCCCCATGGCCTGCGACTGTGCCGCAATCTCGTCCAGTAGTCGTGCCGACTGTCGCTCGCTGTACAGCCCCCAAATAAAGTCGACCCACTTCGCAATCTGCCAGCCCCAATAAATCCACGAAATAACCGACAGGCCCATGCGTAACCGGACCTGCTTTCGCAACTGCCGACGTGTCAATGGTTCGCCGAACGTTGCGTAGTCGATCACCACGGATGCCGCCGCCTGACTTACTCGCCGAGACATTTTCCCGGCCTCAGTTTCGGCCATGTGTCCGGTGCTGTTTTTGCGATGCGGGGCGATGCCGAATTGCCGATTGATCCGGTTGTTTGTGTCGGCCATTACTAGGTTTGTCATTTGGTGGCAATCGTAATGTCAGCCCACGGCCAGACAGTAATCTCGATCCGGTCCCGATATTGACGGATTTCTGTGACGCTAGAATCAGGTCCCGGCGTGTCAACTTTTGCTGGCTTGTCGAACGTCCAAACCACTGCATCGCCCCGTACTGTAGGCGTCGGCAGTTTTCGGCTTCCGAGCCTGATTTCTCGACCGCCTACCGTTAGCTTGCCGGCATGAAACAACTCCCACACCAGAGCGTTCGCTGGCGACGGATGCCGCTCGTTGATTTTGAGCAGTGTCGCCATGTTATCGCCTCCGGCCAAACAGACCGCGACGTGTCGAGCGTGACCGCGTAGGACACACACCACCCGGACAGGACGACGTGTTGCTGTATCTGACTGGCTGAGATTGGGCTCCAGAATCGACACCGTGAGTTTCGCGCAGGTGCGTGGCCAGATCACCGGGCCACGTCCACGACCCGCCACCGTGAAGTGCGTTGTGCGTCGCGACCATATCGCTGTGTGATGCTGCTGCAGGGCGCGACGGACGAGCAGGGCGAGACACGATCATCTCCGCCTGTGTGTCCAGCAGATTAGACTTAAGCCACCTGAGCATTGTGTCGCTGTATCCGTACTGCACTGCGTAGCCCGTCTCTGATGTCGCTGAGCGGAAACGGATTGCGGGTCTACTGCCGCCGATCCCGTTACCTGATGCCACGGCGATCGTAAATTCGTCGAGCATGCCGGATGCAATGTCGGCGCGAAGTCGGTCACATGGCGGGCAGTTGAAATCAGCGTAGGTGACCCACAGCGTCGGCTTGTCATTGGACTCGACAGTCTTACCCCCACAGACACACGGGTCGCACTCGCAGTCGGCACAATCACAATCCACAGTGGACGCCCCACCCGTCTCCGTCACTAGTGGCACTAGATCCTCAGGGCTAGCGTCCAGCTGCTGGATTATCCTGTCGAGCTTCGCTGTCTGGTCGGTCAATTGTGCGTGCGTCGTGTCGTTTTGGCTGGCCAAAGCGGACACTCCGGAGAGCGATCGTTTGAGCATCGTCAGTTCGGCTGAGTCCGGTGCTGACTGAGTACAGCCGCACAGGCATATTGTTATCGTCAACAAAATGGTTCGCATATTCTATTCCTGTTCTAGCGACAGTGGCGTGTATTCCATGCCGCATTTAGCAGCGGCAATTATAACAGCGGATCGAAACACGCCTTTGCTTGCGAATGCACCGTGTCCCCCTACCCAAAAGGGTATGGCTTTTTGAATCTCTTGGGCGATTTTGTTGCGGCCTTTTACGCTGTCTCTCCAATCTGGCCACACCTGTTCTTGCCACGTATCGAAAAAATGGACGAGCGTCAGGTAATCGGCAGTGACTGTGACGGTTTGTCCGTCAGCGTTGTTTGTAATCATCGTGTAGTTTCCTGCGTTTTGGGTAGGAAGTAATTCAAATCCTCAAATCGTTTTTCATGTCGTCGAGCGTGTATTCTCGGGGCTGCATGTTGGGCATGTCCGACAGCCCCACAAACGTCGTGTTTTGATAACGCAACATCTGTTTGATCGCTGTTGGGCTCCATTCGGCCCAGCCGTTTTGCCCCCAAGTGTTGGCCCACGAATTTAGAATCCAGGCGTACGGATCGCCGTTGGAATCAACTCTGGTTGACAGACACAGAGCGCAGATCGAATGACCGCCGTCTCGCCCGCCGCTGGAATACGAATCCACCAGTTTTCGATTGACGGTGCTGTTCCAGCCGATGCCCTGATGGATTCCGCCGAGCCCAGCGCCGAGGAACGTCCGGTAGCCGTCGTAGCTGGTGATCTGCGTGCTGCTGCCGACTGTGTAGTTTTTTGCGTCTGCCAAAACTGCTGAGTAATCCGACGGCCGTGCTGGACTGTAACTGCGTGGATACCTCCACAATTCCTCGCGGCACAAGCCTGTATTGATGGCCAATTTAACGCCCGCTGATATGGTTGAGCCACGGTCGCCACGGATGTTGCTCAGCTTCTGAGCCTCGTAGTATCCCATGGCCCGGCTGAGCTGAAACCATTTTGCCTCGCCGTGGAGCACGACGTAAATCCATTCCATCACGGACGACAGCGAGTGACCAGCGCACGCCCCTTGGCCGCCCTGATTTTCGACGATCGCCAGCGACCGGACGTCTAACCGGACCTCATTGTACGTGCCACGCATGGCCAAAACGTTAGTCTCGCGAGACAGTGACCGGATGTATTCTTGGTCTTCTAGCTCGATCGGATAGCCGGTAAAGTTGGTCATTGCGACGCCTCCAGTTTGTCGGCCATCTGAACCAGCGTCCCGGCGTCAATTGCCTCGGCCAGCATGTCGGTATACGGCACCCAGTCCGTCCTGCGTGCGGCTGCTCGTCGGTCATTTACGGCGACGACGATTGCTCGGCGATCGGCTGCGGTTTCTGCTGGCATCGTCGCGGCGTCTCGCAGGATTGCGGCTTGGCTGGCTCGGTCAGCCGCATGGCACGTGGCCAACACGTCGCCGACAACCATCTGATCCAGCGTCCCGGCGTCAATTGCCTCAGCCAACATTTCGGTGTACGGCATCCAGTCCGTCGTATGCGCTGCTGCTCGCCGATCGTTTACTGCTACGACGATCGCCCGGAGGTCATCCGAAGTCACCGCGGGCATCGTGGCGGCGTCTCGCAGAATTGCAACCTGGCTGGCACGGTCAGCCGCATGGCTGTTTGCTAACGCCTCGCCGACAGCCGACGTGGTATCTGACGTACTATCCGACGTAGGCACCAGCAGCAAAACGCCGCCGATAATCGCGATAATTGCGGGGGCGAATCGTTTCATTCTGCCACCGCCGTTTCAACCGGCCTGCCCTCAAGATCTCTGATCCTCGCGACCTGAGCTGCATCCCGAGACGCACCGGAGGTGAGCTGCGCGATTATACTGTCGGCGGAGGCGCTGCCCATTGATTTGACGATGTCCTCCACCCACGCGACGGCACCGGGTGGCGGTAGTTCATCCGCCAATCGAGCTGTCAAGGAATCCTTGACAGCTGAATCGTCAACTGTTGAGTGATCCTTAACAGTTCGGCCCGTCCACATCTGATAGGCCAGAGTTCCGACGCCGCCCACGGCCATGACAGCCCCGAAAATCGGCATCCAGTTAATCGTGATCGTTGCAATCATCGGCTCGACCTCGGTTATACGTAGATTGACAGACCTGTTTTCGCAAGGTCCAGAACAGCCTGCACGACCGGCCGCAGAAGACTGGCCTCCATACTCTCGGTCATCCACGGGATGTCGATCCGATCGTTGAGCACGTTGACCAAGATGTCCTCAAGCCGGCCCAACTCCTCAGCGCTCAATCCGTCTGCTGCATCGAGGACAAACGTCTTGATTGAGTCAGGGATTCGCGGGCCGATCAGATTGACGCACCACGCGATTGCGACCGCTTCCTGCTCTTCGGAAAGAAACGGCAGGTCAAGCTGTACGTTGATCCGGGCCGTGAGTGCCGCGTTGAAATCGTGGTCGGTCATGGGAACGCCTTTGGTGGTGTGCGGAATGGTTCCTGCCACATTCTGCGGATTCCGGGCTGATTGTCAAGGCCAATCCCATGACAGGCCCTTCAGCGCTTCTGCGATTTTTCGCTTCAGGTCGTTCAGCTGTTTTTCGGCTTCGTCGGCACGCTGCTTTTCGATGAGCAGTTCTTTCGACAGCATTCGCGCGCGATGATTCGAGCTTATCACCTGATCTATCAGCTGCATGTTCCGGTCGCGCATGGCCCGCAACTTCAATCGGGACGTCAGAATCTCCGTTAGCGTTTTGATCATCGTACAAGCCTTTCGTTCGAACCCTGGAAACGTATGTTCACGAAACAGATTTCGTTAACATGGCGGGTTTTTATGCGCCGATTATGCGTCGGTTATGCGTCGTTTTCGTGACTCATTCTGGGTTCCTCAGCTTGTCGTTCGCGGCCCTCAGTTTGTTGTTCTCGTGCCGCAGGACTGCCATTTTGCCTTGGGTCTGATGCACCAGTTTTTTCCATCGTCTCGCCTGCCGTTTACTGCATTCCAATCGGCTTTTAAGCATCTCGGTTTCTTGGCCCGTTGCATTCCATTGTCGCTGCAAATACATCCACGTCTGCGGATCATTGCCGAACAGGATCGCCAGCCGGTCTGCAATGGCCTGAGTGACATGAGTAGTCCCGTCGAGCAGATCAGCGATCTGCTGAGTCGTCATGTCGTCCCACGCGTTTGCGAGATCCTCACGCGTCATGCCTCGGGCGGTCATTTCGTCTCGAATGTAGACCGCAGGTTTAAACCCACTCACTGGACCACCTCCGAATAAGCCGCCAGCAGTTTTTCGATTCGCGATTCCTCGGCGTGTTTCTCCGCGAGAAACGTCGCCAGCAGCTGGGCTTTTGCAAGCTCAATCTCTGCACGTCGATCGATCACCAGTCGCTCGAAATCATCCTGCCACGGCCCGTCGTGTTTCCATCCGTACTCTTCGGTGCCGAGGAGTCCATAGACCTGAACTGCGTCGCGGCCTAGGTATCCCGGCACGAACCCTTCGGGCACGACGTAAATCTCAAACGCCCTGCCTTGGCGAGCTGCTCCGACGTGAAGCCACAGCCGACCGTACAGTCCGGTTTCGAACAGCTCGGCGTATTCTCTTGCGCTGCCAAAATCTTCAGTCATCGGTATCTCCGCATTTAAAGCAAATCGTGCGAACATCATCATCCTCTGGATCCCACTGGCAATCGGGGCAGCACTCGTCGCCACAGACGTCACACGTGCTGGCCGAGTGGCCTTCACCGCCGCCGCCGCAACCCCTGCACCAGACCATGATGTCGCCGCAGTTATCGCACCTGCTTCCGTGTTCGATTGAGCCGCGATACTCGACACCACAACACGGAAACCAATCGGGCCGTGTCTCGTCAGATTCCCGTAAATTATTCATCGCTGTCCCTCCATCCCATGCCATTATCGATCCAACGCAACTCCGCGTCGTCTCCAGCGATCACCTGACCGATCGTCTCCCACGGGTCGTGTTCGAACGTGCATTGTGCTAGTTCGAATCGTTCTGTCTGCTCTGTCTGCGCGGCCACAAACCAGAAGTCATGATCAGGCTGGTAAAAACAGCACCCGAAATACCACTTGCTGGTCGCTGTCGGTCGGTGCTTAAATCTCTGCGGAAGTAGCTGTCCAGTCATTGCGCGCTCCTAGTAAATCCCCTTTTGAGCCGAGAGCAGAAGACACACCCCCCGACCCCCATCGCCGAAACCGGCGATAGTTTACGGAGGCAGTCCCCTTCGTCACGTCGGACGTCGGAACCACTTCTTCGGCCTTTTATTTTGCGTGGCGAATCCAAAAAACTGATTTGTTCCGGGATTCGATCGTTTTTAAAACTCCCGAGACAGAACCTTTCGCGACATATTGCACGCCATTTATCATTGTACTTGCTCCTCATCTTCGGTTTGTAAAACATCAAGGACTACCTGAATCCGTTCACACTGCTCAGCGTCCTGCGATTTCTCCAACTTCACAACCAACCCGCGAATGAACTTTTCATCACACACCATCCAAACACCCCGGGGAATCGTGCAGTTATCAGTCTTGACCTCCACTCGATCAGCGAACCAGACCGGCAAGCTGATAATCTGGGCAGGACGGGGGGTTAGGCTAATATATTTCATAGGCTTGTTACTTTTTTTGCCCGTCTGTTCATGCTTGTATCAGTCTCCTGAAACAGCGTTTCACTAACGTATGCGTTGACGAAGTGACCCACTGTAACGTTGTACGCTTTTTTCCCGACACACACACACCAACAGAGAGATAAGAGTAGAGTCAAGATAGTCAGCTTGGTTTATTTTCCCAAAGGTGTGTCTACTCTAATTACACAGTTACACTGTTACACTACTACTACTACTTCTTCTTCTTTCTTTCTTTCTTCCTTCTATAGAAGGGAGAAAGTCTAGCATCCCCGGAAAACATGGCTGTCACAAAGCCGTAACTAAACTGCCGAAAACGAAGACTCCGTCACAAACTCACATGGAATCCAAGTCACCGTCTATCTCAACGGTGGCAAACGGCTCAACCTTGGTGTCATTAACATTGCCAATGTTCGACGAGGGGATGAATGTGCCTCTGGTTGGATTGCCAACGCGGCACAATCCGGAGAACGCCCCGGGCAACCGCTTCAGGATTGTCTTCAGGTCTTGACGTACATGGTCCGTTCCTTTCAGCAGCGTGCGCTTCAGCTGATTCCCTGACGCGAGGAACACGTAGGACTCATCACGTCGGAACGGGCAATCCTTCCAGTCCCTCATGCTCTGGACCTCGGAAAATGGTATTCGTCGAATCCCGTACGTTTGCAGTATCTTCCCGGAGTCATGACCGTTCAGACCGTGGCTACCCTCAGTTGCCAGCACCGTTCCGATAGTTGTTTGCGCTCCACTCCCCAGTTGCACGATTGATTCGAGGATCGAGTTCATTAGCATTTTCTGTTCACTCTCCTCCTCCTCGACCACTGAGCCCTCCCTGAGCTTCCCCATGAGCGTTGCATGGTGTTTGACTGCCCGTGCGTCACTATCGCCGCAGATGGCCGCGTAGATAGCACAGGGGAGCGCGTACGACTCAGCCTGCCTTGAGTATGACTGGTCCATCGACTTGATAATGGTCGGGCACAGCTCTTTTACCCGAGCCCAGCACCGCATTATCGTAGCGATTGACTTATTTCTCAGCTCGCTCAGGCGATCTGGGTCGTTTGGGATGTCGAAAAACGGCAGACCATCCCGATTCCCAAGCTCAAACGTAATGTAGCGGTTGCTTTCCGTTTGTTTGTCGCGCTTCATGTCCGTCGCACTGAACCATGGAATCAGCTGAAGCTCGGATTTCGTGCTCTGGAGGCTAGAGCTTGAGCGGACAGTCACTCCGAACCGGCTTCGTCGGCTCGACGACATCAGCCGGGCAATTATTTCGTCCCTGTATTTGCTACCCTCGAATTCGTCGTACATCAGGATCAGGCCGGAACTGCCAATCTCATCCCGGATCCCAGCGGCCGAGGCATCGCAGGTGGCAAATGCGAGTTTGTCGAAATAGTTCGCGATGAATTCCATCAACGCGGTCTTGCCAGTCGAGCTCTCACCTTGAATCGCGATCCACGGTCTCCAGTCCCAGATTGACTGCGCCCACGTTCCGATAGCTAGGCAGGCCAAGATCATCCCGGCGTCTGGATGCGTATGGTTTTCCCAGCGACCGAAAATTTCCGTCAGTTCCATCAGGTGATTCTCGCGCCATTCCGGCGACTTCGCGGATTCCAAATAGTTGAACAGCAGGTCTTTGTCGTACCAGCCCTCCTCGGTTTCCCCGAAGTCCACGATTTTGTCATCGATCAGTGGTGACGTGTATGCTTGCACGCCACCATTCACAGCCAACCACTCGCCAGCCCCGACCGCAAACATCCGGCCACCAGACTCCCACATTCCCACCCCGATGGTGTTCATCCGCGAAAGTTCTTTGCCACCAGCCTCGCGAGAAATGGCGACTTGCACGTCTACGTGGTAGATCATGTCCTCATCCGCGTCTTTATCGGACGGGTCGGCGATTTTCAGGACGGCCTGCTGCCCGATGTGGATCAACTGCTTATTGTAAGAAAACCTGTCGATGTCTGAGATTGTAAATTTCCGGCACTGCGCGGCGTTAAAAACTTGGATGCTGCCATTCTTGGTGTGGCCAAGCACGATCAGGTCGAGCTCTCGCAGGATCACCTGGTGCTCGGACAGACCCTCGTGTGTGACAATGGGCTCCTGAGTAATTGTCCCGCGCTTCTCAGCCGGCGTGGCCTTCACCAAATCCATAAACTGATCGTAGGTGTGGCCTTCCTCGATCCAATCCCGCAAATCTTTCCCTTTTTTCATTTCGATTGCGTACGGCAGTTGCACATTTTGCACCGACTTCGCGCCGCCAGACAAGCAGCTGGCAACCCACTTCTGTGCGCCGCCGGTTTTCGATCCCGATTCACCGAACTGGCCCGGCTCATCTGCGTCGTGGAGGATTACTATCTGCCGGCCGCGAGCAAAGTCCCCGAACGCATGTGCTGTTCCGCCATCGCACCCATCGGAGTTTGTCACAACCAAGTGCCTGCCGCGATGCTCTTCGGGAATCAACTCCTGCAAGGCCAGCATGTCTGACACGCCCTCGACTTTGTAAATCACCTGAGACTGCTGCCAGTGCGTGATTGCATGGTGGTTCATTATCCCCTTCGTGCCGATGGACATCTTGCCGAGCATCTCAGCCGGTGCGCCTTTGCCGCGGTAGCGTGTTATTTCGCGACCGTTGGAATTCATCAGCACCCAGCCCTTCTGTTCGGTATTGAACCCCAACGAGGCGTCAACGATCGGGAAGCAGACGGCGAGCTCTCCGGAGTTGGTCTTCGCCATGCACGCACCAACGAGCTTTAGGGTTTCCTGACTGACACCTAGCTTTTTTGCCAGGGGTCGGGCTGCAATGTAATTCCATTTCTGGAATTTGATCTTCGACCAAAACGAACTGCCCTTGGTTGATTTCGGTTTCAGGGACAAAACCTTTACCTCTTTGCCCAGTGAGTCAACACATTCGTGGAAGTGTGCGAATGGTCCGTACTCAACGCCGAGGCGGAAAAACGGGAATGACGGACCTGGTCCGAGGTCGCGGTAGTATCCTGTTCCAAGGTTCACAGCAGCCGAGGCGTTTTCGTCTGACCGATTCTTCGCCCTGCACTCTGCCCAACCAGAGCCTGACTCAGTGCCGGTGAACTCTAATCCCCACTCCTCGCATTTCTTCTGGATGCCATCAGCGCCCAATGCGTCAATAATAGCCTGGAGATATTCGTCCCACTTTTCCTTCTGAGTCTTCATTCTGTTCCGTTCGTAAAAAAACCCGAGCTGCGAGGCGTCGGGTGGAAAGGTATTGAAGTTAGTGTGAAGCAGCCTTCAGCACGACGAGGTTTCGAAGCCATCATTCCATGACCCGTGCAGTTCATGGGATGAAGAATACGGATTGTCTGACCGATCCTTTCGCTGCTCGCATGCAGTCCAGCCAGCATCGAACGCTGAAGCTCGCTGTCGTTCTTTCATCGGGTTGACCTTGATTGTCACACTGCCGCGTTTTTTTCGGGGTCCGCGTTTCATTGCTGCTTTCTCCAATACCGATCTAGTATTCTGAATGTTATTTTTTCTGCGAACCGTTTTCCTGGTGCCATCCACCAATGCACGTTTCGGAACTCTTTCCGTTGCTGCCATCCAATCACTGAGCGAGAGACGGTCTTCGGGTCCAGTTTAGACCTCTCCACGCCTCTCATGATCCTGGCCCAGTCTGCCTCGACGACAACGAATCCATGATCCAATTCATTAAGCCGGAACAGCTGCCGTTCGAATCGGTCACGATCACCACCAACGCAATTGAACAGGTCGGAAATTTCTTTCCGTTCAACTGAGATTTTATCTTCGAATCCCTCAATCGAATAGTCGCCAGTCTTCAGTCCATCACGCTTGGTCTTCACCACAATTGTGCCGCCACCTTCGGCCTTATTGGCTTCGATGTCGCGGAAATCATAAGAGCTTTGTTCTCTCGAATCGACGATCAGAGTGTAGGGTCGGTAGACGAGATTCAGTTCTGGTTCATCCATGGCCGATTGATGCCTTCTGTGTGTGACGTTTGTGTGTGACGTTTGTATTTACGAACCTAGAAGTTCGTCCAGACGCATTCTGTTTTGATGTCTTTTGTTTTCTTCGAACTGGCATTGTTCACAATGCCGAACTCATGCCGTTTCCAATTACTACCGCTAGCTGTCGCGTCGTAAAGTTCACTCCTGTAGCCACTCAGCAGAAACTTGCCTTTGATGTCGCGGAGCTTCAGCAATAGCTGAGTGTGCGATTCGGGAGACATTTCGTATTCGTAATCCTGAGTCGTCCTCCTAGTTTCATGGAGGTACGGTGGGTCAAGGTAGAACACGGTGCTTGGACCATCCTGAGTGTTGATCACACTGATTGCATCACGGTTCAAAATGACGACTCGTTTCATTCTTTTGTGAACATCCGGCAACCCCTCGATCGCCGTCAACCACGACGACACCTGTTCGTTCATTCCGCGTCGCGTGCGGTTCCGAGACAGAGTTGCGAAGTCCTTCATCAAGCCCTGGCGAGACTGTCTGGCACGGATGAAAAACCGGTAGGCCCTAGCGACACATGCTCGGGTGAGTTGCTCGTTCGTTCTCATTTCTGATGGGTTGTCGACTGGGCAGCCATCAAACATGGATTCCGAAAATGGCGTGGCCTCAACTGTTCGAAGAAGCAGATCGAACCATTCATCCGAACGAAGAACCGACCAGAATTGAATCAACTCGCCATGGATGTCATTCACCACCTCACTCACACCCTCCGGGTTTTTGTTTAGCAGCACACTGCCGCCACCAAAATACGGCTCAACGTAATGGGTGTGGCACGGCATCAGTGAAATAATCCACTTGGCGAGTTTGCCCCCGAAGGCACCTTTCCCGCCGTGCCACTTCAATGGTTGTGTCAGTGTTTTCATAGTTTGCCTATCGTTTTCGTTTTGTAGTACCGGAAAATCCATCGCCCATTCGCCGGGTTATGGGTGTAAACCCACTCAATCAAAACAAGCATCTTTCAGTTTCCCGTTCGTTCGTCGGTCCTCCATCTCCATCGCACGAACAACAGCGTCACGTGCCTCCGACAAGTCCTGCGTGCTGTCGCCTTTTCCACGAATACCAGCGCATAGCAACTTCTTAATTGCATGCTGCCGCGCCGAACAAGTGACATTAAACGCATCAAGCACTGCGTAAACATCGACAGTCGCCGTCTTACTCCGTGACGTAATGTCAAACACCGTGCGGTGATATTTGTTACCACTGCTCATGCACATTCCCCTGCAAACAGTTTTCGGTACTGCACCCACCCGAGACCGAGATTTCCGCCCAGTCCGGGCTCACGGAACAATGCAGGGCGAGCAGCGTGCTCGAACGGAGACCAGTGCCCACTCTCCATCAAACGATCGTGCAACTCGATGTCTTTGCTTGTGTCTCGGATACCATCGTGAGTCAGGTAGGAGACTCTGGCGCAGCGCCCGACGCAGGCCCTCACCTGATCCATCGAGGTCAGTCCGTCGTCTCCAGCAAAGCCTATTAAAGGCAAGTGCCAATCGCCCTTCCCAAGATACTGAGGGTCTGAACCATCCATTGCATCGCGAGCCATGTACGCGATCTTCTGTATGTGCGGTTCGGCATCCTTATGGCAACGCAACCCAAAAAAATTAGCCCAGCCGCGATCGTTCGCCGTCGTGATAACAGTGATCCACATCCACGGTTCGAGCAGCCGGTTAGCAATTTGCTTGTGAAGGCCGATACCATTCAGAACAGTGACAGTCCTCAACATTTCATCCCTAGCAATCAGCCACTCAACCCTGCACTCTTTCTGTTTATGGTCGCTTAAAACAGAATCAGCCTGCATCCCTGCCTGATTCGCACCCCAGTGCAATGGAATGAAAGGGGACTCCTTCACATTCTTCAGCATCCGGCTAATCGGAATCGCACGGCTCGAAGCCGCATTCCGCGAATGAGACCGGTGCGTCATAAACTCACTGTGGATACAGCGAGGATACGTCAATTCCATCGTCGTAATTCGATTGTCATTCGTCACAGAATCAGCCAATACTTTCGCGTGAAAATCAATCACTCCAAAACTCCAATTAAATCCACTCAATCAAAATAACCATCTCTATCCCTACGGGTTACTACTCGTCACTAAATTCCTTGCAGCAGTCGTTCCTTCAGGAACGTCTTTCTCTTCTGCAGGTTGCTGCTCAGCAACTGACCCTGCAATGTCGCCATTCGCCCAACAGTGAACATGATCTTCTTAGCCCGTGACAGGCCAGTGTAGACTAGTTGCCGATCGTTTAGCCGGCAGTCATCAATCATGTACGCAGCGATTGGGTAGCCACTGCCTTGCACTGAATGGGTTGTCAGTGCATAACCCATAACCACCTCTCGTTCATAGCCGCCACTGCCAAACCGGACCATCCCGTCACGGAACTGAACGAATATTGCACGGTCATCGATGCTGTGGACGATGCCATCCTCTCCATTCGCGGTGTACAATTTTCCGCTAGTTTTCTCAGGCTTGTTTCCTATCTGGATGTACTCCTCTCGATAAGCGTTGCGCTTGCAAACAACCTTGTCGCCGATCCTGAACGGGCATTTCGACCATCGACCACCGTTAGGATTCAGCAACTGTTGCAGTCTAGGATTCACGATCTTTCTGCAGATGCCGCCAGCGTCATTCCGGGTGACGATCACTTGCATGTCTTTCATTGGCGAGAACCCACGATCCTTCACCTTCTCGCATAACAGGTCGATCGTCTCCAGCATTTGAATTGATGTTCGCCGCTCAATGTGCCGATAATTCTCAGGCCCGAACTCACTGGCATCTGGGTCTAGGTCGAGTTTCGGGGATGGTTGAATCGTCTGGCCATCCCGAACGGATTTGCACACATGTGCGATACGGCCAGCGTAACGATGAACTTCAGTGAGGTGCGCGTTCGGGAACACGCCACTGTCGATCATGTCTTTGAATGGCCGCCCTTTGCCCACTGGGGGCAACTGGCCTACATCACCGATTGCGACGACCTGCGTGTTCGGGCCGATCGCACTGAGTAACCACGAGCACTCCATTGACCCGACCATTGAAAACTCATCAATCAAAACCCTGCTGCACGGCAGAGGATTCTCTCTGTTAAACTGAAATTTCCACCCTCGCCCGTTGTACCCCGATTGCGTTGGGATCAGGCCTGAGTGAATCGTCTTCGCGCCGAGGCTCACGCCACACTCAAGGAACGCCTCCTCCATTCTCTGTGCGGCCTTGCCTGTCGGTGCGAAACATCCTGTCGGTATGTCTGGAGTTTGCCGTAGCCATTCAGCGAGCAATGTCGTTTTTCCAGTGCCACCACCTCCAGTCAGAAGACTAAAGGAGGATTGACTCACTAATGTTCTCGCTTTTCCTTGGCTCTCCGTTAATTGAATCATGTGCGTTCCTGATTTCTAGTGCATATTTCGCAATCAGCGACTCGGCGATTGCGTCTTGTCGTTCTGCCAACCACAGTTTCCCATCGGCGTCCTTTTTTCGGCTGAGCCACTTCGCCCGTACCCCCAATTGAATCGCCTTGCGCGGGTTCGTTTTCGAACTGACCAACCGCGACAATTCCTCAGCCGCTTCTTTCGCTCCGATCCACACACTGCCACTCGCCTCTTGGATTTGATGCCACAAGCAAATCGTTTGCCGTTTCAGCTTCCACTCCGGCAGGCCAAGGTCGCGATACAACTGGTCACACCTCAGGAAACCTACACTCGCATATCTCCTCACCAGCATCGTGAACGGATCTCGTTTGATTCGCTCGTACGCCAATACGCCGAAATCGTTGATGCAGTTTTCAATGCAATCCTGGCTGAATCCTCGGCCCTGAAATAACTGCACTAATCGCATTCGAGTCTCCTCGAACCGCTCAATTTCGATCAGTATTTTCGCAACCGCTTCAGCCTGCGGTTTTGTGATCCCAGTCAACTCTGCAACCTTTGCGGGTTCTGACTTGAGTGTAGCCAAGCATCGTTCAGGCCCGACTTCCGCCAGCACTTTGCGCGCCTTGACCGCACCGAACTGATAACCAGACCCAAACAGAAACCGCTGGAGGTACGACATCACTGCCCCGTCAGTCACTGGAGCACGGGCAACGAATGTCTCGAATTTGAATTGCGGGCCGTAACTGTCGTTGTCCTCCCATCGCCCAGAAAACGTGTACTCTACGCCACGAATGAATAGTTCCGGGGACGCAGAGCCAACGATGCTGGTCCCGTCTTCAAGGATCGCAATAAGCCAGGTGTTGTCAGGCTTAGACCAACGCACCTGACCGAACGTTCCAATGAGTTCTGTGATGGGTGACTTCATAGTTCCAGAACCGCCATGACTCGTTTGAACAATTCCATCTCAGACCACGCATCGCTCGCAACATAGAAGGCCAAGTCCTCCCACTGGCCACCCTCGACCATTGCCAAGACGTGACTGCCGTTGATCTCTCCAGCTGGCGGGAAGATCCCCAGCGATGGCAGTAGCAACTTCAGTTGAATTGCATCGGATAGGCCGCCGGGAAACATCTTCAACATGAGGTCAATACTCTGCTTGCCACCCCATCTCCCAACGTGTAGCTTTTTCGGCACTCGCACGTTCAGTTTGATTGCACGCCAAAAAATCAGCATGTCGTCATAACTGGCAATGTTGTATCCCACGCGGATCTTTCCGGTCATGTGGATGTCGAAAAATGCAGCGATGAGTTCCCGTTCTTCCTTCTCGTTCTGAGCCAACCACACCTGTGGCTGATCTTCGTTCAAGTGCTGAATCCCCATCGACACAATACGGCAAGTTGCGGGATTCTTAGACCTGTTCATCCAGTTCACGATCTCCTCCCCGCCAGCAACAGCCATTTTCTCCAGAATGTTAAGCACGCCTTTGCGTTTTTTGCCGTCACGTTCAGCGATCAGCAATGTTTCCGCGTCGTCACAGTTGCATGGCGTGCTGAAGAATTTCTTGCACGTTGCTTCAGATTTCAGGACGTTTGAAATGTCGAACATGCGAGGTTCAATGATCACCTCCTCAGGTCGAGGCGTGTCCGGAACAGACTCCAGATCGTAGGCGAAAAAATTCCCTTCGCTGGGGCACTCACAGTCCTCGCCGTATCTCCAAGCCCACTTCTTTGCCGGGCTTTCCGGCTCCAGTTCGAACGGTGGTTCTTCGATTTGGTCCATTGAATTCATGTCAACGTCAAGGGTTGACACTTCTTGGTTAAACACATCGAAACTCATAGTTGCATCCAGTCTGGTTTGGTTTTTATTAGCAGTACCCGCATTCAGTTGTGCCCGTCGATCGCTCCGACTCAGGCGTTAAGTCACCACATCCCGAACAGAAGAAATAATCCTCTTCATCCATTTCGGCCAACTGTGATTCAATTTCCCTTCGCCCCTGATGGCGACCCGTCTTGTGTAGGAGCTGCCTGTCGCGGTGGCGGCCTTTGTATCCGCTTCCGGTGTATGTACTCGGAGGACCGCAGTCTTCGCCCCTCCACAGCCCCCGTTTCCATCCGTATGGTCGAGTCATTGATCCGCCTCCTCATTGCTGTGAAACCTTGGGCCTCTCACCCATCCGGCGCGCACGCTCCTCCCGTGAACCAACGACTAGATGTCGTCAATGTCGCCACCATCTATCACGCCATTTGTGGCACACGCCTTGGCTTCCAGATCCATGGGCACGTCATTCACCTTCTCGTGCGTAAGCGGCCAAACGTCGTTGTTCCACGCAATCTTTTGGGTGGTCTTGCCATTGAACTCGCTAGGCGTAACCTTCACAATCGCCTGCGTTTGTTCGAGACGGTCGAACATGTCGCGATTTAGTTTGAACACTTCTTTTCCAAAAGCATCTTCGCCGATTGTTCCGAACGCATGGAGCAGCGCGAGGATGCCATGCACCTGCTTCTCCTCCAATTTCTTCATGACTCCGTCTTGCTTGCTTTCCCAGCCGGCCATGTAGATTCGGTGGTAGATTTTTTTGCCGACTTCAGAATCGTGCTCACCGGCTAAGCAAGCCATCTGGATTTTGAAGTTTGGCAACGATCTTTTTTTATCGTCGTCATCTGCTCCACCTGAGATGTCAGCTTCTAGGTACTCGACGCTTTCCACTTGGACGTGGTATCGACCCTCGATATTTACGCTACCGCCGCCGCCTTCGTGAACCGTTTCTTCGCTCAGGTTCTCCGTGTTGTGGTCTTCAGAAAACGGATCGTAGTTGTCAGTTTCAGTATTCATAACAGTTTCCTTAGTCGTTTCAGTTCACAAAATTCCGTGATCCAGGTCGCCGGATACCCCAGCAAATCAAGTCCCTGATCCCACACTCGTTCTTCACCATGCCTCACGACCAGCCCGATAACGGTTACGGGCCAGTCGCGTTTCAATGCTTCTTTTTTTTGGCGTCGTTTCCCATATCTGCCTGTGTGAGCTTTGACCACAATGCCGCATGCAGATTGCAGAGTTGATCGATGTCTAGCCCTGCCAGTTTCGCGCCTACACCACCACGCTTTTCAATAGCCTTGACCATTGCTTCCTTTGTTAGACTCAGGCTTTTCATCTGCCCCTTAATCACTGCCACTCGGTCAGCAAGGGACAGATTCGCGTCCTTCCATGACTCAGTAGTTTTCGTGACGCTTCCTTCGTCCTTCACTGCTGCCTGCGTCGCCGTAGCGGAAGCAGACGTACGGGCATCTGCATTGCGCTGTGCCGCAATAGCCGCAGAGTCCAGCCGGCCATTGCGCAATTCCTCAGCGACAACATTGTCCGCAGCGATGCTTGCCTGAATTTGCAGTTTCTCGTCATCCGTGAGCGGTCTCATCTCCAGTCGCTCACCAGCCTTGAGAGAATCGTAGTTGGGTGGCTTCGCAACATATTCACGGAGTCGCTTCCAACTAAAGTCCTTGACTTGCGGCGGAAGAATCGGCAACACTTTCAACTCGCCATCGACCATCGTTGTGTGTGCCAGTCGGGATTTTCCAAGTGGCGGAACGATTGACGCAACTGGCATTGCCGGAACCTTGCCATCCTTGGGGTTCACGTCACGGCGAAGATGCAAGTAAAGGCTGGCCAACTCGTAGAACGTGTCGACACCCTTCGCCTTCATCTTGCCCTCGACTGGCGAACCACCACGCCAGATGGTGCCCATGTGAGCGGTAAAAATAAAACACTCAACTCTGCGACTCAACCGCCCCAGTGTCATTTTGAGGTGCGACTTCACATCAGCCCACAGTAATCCACTGGCTTTGTCGTACTGCGCTTTGGTTCGCCCGAACTTTTCTGGGTTTGCCTTGACCCATTCAACGACCCCGCTTTGCAAGTCCGTGATTGGGTCGACAAACAAAACGCGAGAATCAATGTTTGAGATCACGTCCTCGAACCACAGCCAGCACTCAATGGGTGATGGTATCCCATTCGCGGCCTTCGCGTGGACCTCATCGTACAGACTGTATCGTTTTTTGAGCGGAAGATTGTACGACGCTGACGAGTCCTCATTGTCGACAACAGTCGTGTTCTCCGGGTCCAGAGATAGCCCCGCGATCGTCTTCCCGCTGCCCTTCACTCCACATACGCCTATGATGGGAATTCGGAGCGGTTGCCCCCCCACGTCACCAAACAACGACTTGCTATATTTCACAGTCTCGGTAGTTTCACTCATATCAATTTCAACCTCTCGTAGTGCGACGGGATTGCCCCGCCAATCGTCAGGAAACACACAACTCAGAACTCTCAAGTCAGCTGGTGGTACGTGGTACTGCCTCTTCTTGCATTGACAGTTTTTCGACGCGCCTCGCGTCAGTAGCAACGGGCAACTTTCCAGAATCAAGTCTTCCAGAATCTGGCTCTTGCTGAACGTGCAAAGATTCATTTTCAATTCTGTCCCTCACCTTCTTTCGGAGAATTTTCACAATCGGGTCCGCGTCCCAAGACATGCGAACGGTGTTGCCGCTGATCGCTTGGACCCGCACGCTAAATCTCACCTCGCCAACTTCGAGATAGGTCACATCGCCGACTTTACTTCCGAGAACTAACATACTTCATCCTTGAGTTAAAAAGGCCACTAGGTTGCGTTGCGGTGAATCTCTAAGGTTTGGGCGCAACGGTAGCACAGAAAAAAATTACGGGAGAAATTACAGGGCAAACACTGCCGCTATGGGGCAGGAGAAACCGTGACCTTGTTGGGGTCGACACTTTCAGTGATGTCTAGTGCTAGAGTAGCAAGACAGTCCGACTGCAGTTTTTGAAGTTGCCCACCGTATGGGCTTAGAGCCAGTTTCTGGTTCTGGATGTCGAATTCCCAGAAACATTGTATGTCAGCACTCCCAGTCATCGAATGGTCGCTATACGCTCGCACGTTCCTCAGCGTGAAGTCGGTGAGTGCTGAATCAGGCTCCGACACAGCTTCCTCGACAACATCATTGCCGTAGCTGGCTCGAGACGCCTTCATCCCACTGTCTGAAGATGCACTTGCGTTCACTCTCCACTTCAGATCTGCAATCTGAAACACAAGTTTTTCAGGATGAACAATGTGCTGATACATTTCGGACGCCCGGATTAGCCGGATGACCTCACTAGTCGACAGCATCACTGTTTTCTCAGCAAAGTCAGACAGCATGCTCAAGACGGGCGATCGTTGAATCGCAAGACTTAAATGCACAGGCTCCATTCCGTCGGTGCTGTCTAAATCGTGGACGCCATCTGCACGCACGAGGACGATATCATTCTGAATCGAGATATGAATTGAATCATGCGGGAGTGTTTTCACAACGGCAATCAATCCGGCCACTGAAGACGGAACATGGTGGTGAAATGACCGAGGGTTTTGGTGATACTCGTATTCCCCCTTGCCGTTAACAATGAGCCTCTGATTGCAGTCAAGATCCATCAACTGAACCTTGTCTTTCGCGCCCACTGAACCAGTGACCGCGTCTTTGAATAACTTTAGTGCCTCTGCGAACATGATTGCCTCGATCTAAAAAACTGTGACTGTGAAACGTAACTCAACAGGAACTCAACAGAAACTATTCCTCTTCTGGTCCCTCAGCAGGTTCTTGTGTGAACGGAAGCGGTTGCTGTTCGAACTGACCGGGGAACGCCTTGTTCAGCATTGGCACGCCAGTTTTGCTTAGCCGGATATCAGTCACGCCACCAACCACAGACGGGAGCATCCCAACGACGGTCGGTTCCATGTCGATGCCAATCAGTTCCTCCGTCTCTGTCGCTTTGTCGTACTGTAGCCGCGGAGAAAATGAAAGCTGAATTTTTAGCTTGCGGGCACCGGTCGCTTTGCCCGCGACGGTCTTCGGCCGCTGACGAATGTCATTGACTGCAGTGCGAATTTGACGAGTGATTTCTCGGCCAAGCGCACCTTCGTCGATCTGACTAATGAATTGGCCGGTAAGTTCTTCGATGTGCTCGTTCATGATTGCTCTAAAGTTTGGGGTTACGGGTTGAATCAATTCACAGTCTGGGTGAAATTCCTGAACGTGTCACTAGCAGAGCCACTGCGGCTTTCAACTGCTGGAGCCTGAGAATCCATGAACTTTTGAAACCATGAATTCACAACTGACTCATTAGTTAAGTCAAGACTCGCAGATGATTCCATTGCGACCCGGAAAGCCTCTCGGCTTTGCTGGCTAAATCCGATAGACTCAGACTGAGCTCCCCCCAGCCAAGAATCGCCCTGTCTGCGATAGTTTCCCTGAATCTGCATCGCGAAGGCTTTTGCCGAACGCGACTTCAATTCGGGGCTTCCCATGTCGTATGTTGCACGAAAAGACGGATCAATCATGGCTGAGTGAACATCCTTCGCACTCGATTGAGCCGTTACTCCTACTGAGTTCAGAATGGCTCCCTCAGGACTGTCAGTAGTAGCCAACTGGTTGAGCTGGTCTACCCCAGCCTGCTGCGTCTTAGGATCGAACGTCCCATCGTAACCCTTCACGGCAGCCGACTTCGCCAGCGAGTTTGATTCACGCTTGATGATCTTCGCAAGTTTTGCCTTGTCCACTTTACCCTGGTCGTTCAGGTAATCCTTGGGCTCAATTCCCTTTGCTGCCAAACCCGCCTCGGCAGCTGACGTCATCCGGCCAGTCTTTTGTAGAGCCGCCAGTCCTCGCTTCTGAACTGCGGGATCTTGCAAATGATCCTGTCGATTCTGTGCATTCTGAGAAACATCAGATTCAGTCATCGGCCTCCGTGAGCTAGTAGTCAATGCAAATGAACCATCACCCCGCTGAACTACAGGAAATCCGTTCTGAGCCATTCGGACCTGCTCACCTGTATCGCGCTTGTACAGATCCCTGCCTTCATGGAAACCGCTAGACAATGCGTCCTTGCCTGCTTGAATGTGGGCAGCAGTGTCCTGTTGTGCAGGCGAGCGTGAATCCTGACCACGCAAAGCAGCCAGTCTTGAAAACCGATCAATCATTTGCTGCCCACCGGGTGATGAACCAGCGAAGATCCGGTTTTCGTTTCTTTTCTGAGCACCAGCAAAGTCAGTATCCCCCATCAGCCCCGGAACTGGACCACTCAAAGAGCCAGAGCCGGCGAGTCCCTGCTGGTATCCGACGCTACCGCTCGCAGCCGCCATGCCCTGCTGCTCTCGCATGTCATTCATCTGTGACAGATAGTTGGTCTGGGCACTGGGCTGAGGCTCTGCCTTACGCATGTCGCTGATTCGCTTTGACGCTTGACTGTTCAGTGACTGCAATTTGTTCGTGAGTGTTTTTGTTGCCTGCAAGCGATTATTTGCTGATTCTAAATTTGATTTGTAATCCTGTTCATGACCCATACCCGGAGTCAACAATCCGTACCCAGCAAGGCCCGCTGGAGAAACCCCACCAGACAGGCCTGACATCTGTATCGCACGCTGGATCATATGGTTACTTAAAGCATCTCCACCACCATAGCCACCCAGCCCTTGCTTCCGGTAAGAATCTGACACGCCGGCAACATTCGGCTTTGGCGGCATGGCCAGCCCGAAAAAGTGCGCTTGCGGCCCAGCCGTCGGACTACCTGAGACGTTCGACGTGTACTGATCAGCCTGTGAAGACGGACCTGAAGCGAGATAGTTTTGTGTGCGGCCGTACTGATTGCCCATGCTACGTGAGAATGGTCGGATTGGCATTGTGATTCCCTTCAGGATTTTCAAATTCAGATTGTACAGTGATCAGTCTAATCACTCACCATGCGGTGGTGACGCCTCTTCTTTTCTAGTTGATGTGCCCCATCACGAATTCACCCTCTTCATCCCCACGATCTTCTTGACATCCGCCCTTGACAGCATGTAGTAATCGCCGAGCGGACTTTTCACTTTTTCCCCAATGTTGTAGTCGCGGCACCGCCTTCGAATCATGGACATTGTCAGCCCGATCTCTTCAGCGCATTCTGTAATTTTTCTTCGCTTCAGTGCCATAGTTGTTTACCAGTCCAGCTCCGGAAGGTCGTATCAGGTTCGCCATTGCGTCGATCTCCTTCAGACGAAGGTAGTGTACCGAGTGCGGTACAGCCCGTCAATGGCGTGTTTTATATTTTGTGAGATTGGCCGAGCGGGACTCAAAGGATGGTTTCAAAGGCCGCTATCTACTGCGTTTTTCCCACGGGAATCCATACACCCAGCAGTCGTCAATTGCGTACTGGCCTCTGGCAACCATACTTAGCCCTTGATGTCGCAGACTCTATCAAAACTGGCGATGGTCGGAGTGACTGCCGTGCCGGTCGCGCCGTCATTGCACACGATCGTGACCACGACATCCAAAACGTCACCCGGCTCCAGTCCTGCCGGATTAAACGCGAACAATTTGTCCGCCAATGTCGTATGATTAATCGTCATAGCGGAGGTCGTGCAAAGGTCGCTGCCGATACTGCCAAGTTTGTCGAGAAGATAGGCCTCTACGTCGATTGTGCAGGACGTGTCGGCCACTGTCGTGACGACGCCAGCAGACAGACTCAGGCCGGCTGTTTCTCCAGGGTCGTAACTTTCGGGAAGGATGTACGAAAGTCTCAACTTGCGCGTCGTTGACCCCGCTGCTTTCAGGTCGCCCGCCTCTACTTTTGGTGGGGCAGTTCCGAACGTGCCGCCAATCAAAGCAAGATCGTCATTTGCTGCGGTGCCCGGCAGGACCGTCTGGTATGCGTCCCAGACTCGCAGCGTCGCCATGTCGATCGGCAGGACTGCGTTTGGCGTTTGCTTCAGAATCGTATCGCGGTCCTGCGCGGAAACCCCATCCGATTTAATTGTCAGCGTGCCGGTCAGTTTGATGTTGTCATGCTTGAGAGTCATGGTGTTTCTTTCGCTTTGTGGGTTGGAGATCTGTAATTTTATTTATGGCTGGTTGGAATTGCGGAGGGAAGTCGTTTGGCCAGCTCGCAGTGTTGGCGGGTCTTTGATGGTATCGATTATCGTCATTGTGCTGCCTCAAAAATAGATGGCCGGTGGTGTGTGGTGGGTCTTCATTTCGTTCATTCAGTCCGATTCTAACACACTGAAGTCAGCAGGATCGATCACGTCGACCGTGTACGTTGGGCCGGAGGCAAGGTAGGGGAGTTTGATTGTGGATGTCATAAGGATACGGCCTCGATTGTTTTCGGAGAAGAATTCATCACAGCGGTGGCGGTCTCTTTTGACAGGTCGTCGTAGTCCGGAGTGCTGAGATAGATCAGCGGAGTAGTCAGATTGTCGACGCCTGCACCGACAGAGATCACGACCGTGCGAGTGACAGAAGGCTGTGATTCCGTGTCGGACCCCTCACGAGTGAGATCAGCGACTAACTCGCCATCACGCCGCATCTTCGATCGGCTGACGGGCTCTGATTCCCACGGTGGGCTATCAGCGGCGCCATACTGTTTACCCCACGAATGCGGATAGTAATTCAGCTGTTGATTTATTCCGGCACCGAATTGCGAGTGGACAAACCTAAAGTCAAAATCTGCCTCTCCGACGTACGTTGGCCGTGCGTTGCGTGCATGGATCGGAAACTGCACTTGCATCTGTGAATCGAGGCCGAACCCGAAGCCTGAAATGATCGTATAGATGCCGTGCTTTGTGGGAATGCTGTCGCCGCTGCCTTTGCCGAGGAAACTAGCCCACTCATTGATCGCGGGCAGCGCTGGTAGTGGGAACAGCCACTCGGATTCGGGAACTTCTAACACGTTAAATGTGACCGACTGGTAAGAACTCTTTTCGTCGTCGTCAAGGTTCATGTCTGCGACGAAGTAATCGTCTAAATCCGCTGCGAAAAACAAATACTCGTTGCTGATGTTTGCGTAGTTGCCTTGCCAATTTCCATTCTCCAGCGCGTGCGCGTCGGCGAAATCCTTTGCTTCTTGCTGCGTTTGAAACGGGCCACCTAGTACCGGATTCCCAACAGTTGTCGATGCTTCGTTTTGATGAAAACGAAAATCAACCGCTTGGTAGAATTTGAATTGGTAAAAGCCGTAGCCGGATTCCGTCGGGTTGTTTTCGAGGCCCACGCCAGTGATCGCCGCCGGAGGCATTCGGCCCCACGCATGCCGAGCGTCAGGCGGGAAAATGCACTCGCTTGTTACACGAGTGATGTTATTATGATTTACGGAAAACGGCGAGCCCCAAGATTGATCTGTTCGCTTTGACTGTACGGTTATCGGAGTCAACCTCGTTGATCGAGCGACGAACGTTTGCGGGTTTCCGTTAACGATAAACACGCCGTTTTCGAACGCGGAACTAACATTCACTATCGACATGATTTCATCGACTCGCCCGACCGTAGGCGTGCCCCACGAATACGGAACATCAGGTGACCACGTGCATTGACGGTTGGCGTAACCGCCAAGAATTTCGTTTCGAAAGATGTTGTACACCGCAGTGGAAACGAATCCCACATCGTCTAACGTCGCCAGAATGAGACCTCCGCGGTAATTTGCTTGGCATCCGTCCGCCTCGTAGACGTCTGGAATTGTCGGGTCTCCATCAGGTGACTCATGCGACCCCAGAACAATCAACCATCCCCGACTGGGGTGGCTAGGCCATGTCTCTGTGTGCCCAAAGTTACCGCCTGCTGTGGGGGCAAGATGCACAGGCGAGCCATCCGTGTACACCAATTCGGACTGCGGAAACTCATCTAGCTTGATTGGAGCGTATCCGATCGTGGAGTTGTACTTCCGCACAAACCAGACTGTTGGTGTGTAGGTGAATCCAGCCGGGGAAACCTTGCTCAGCGTAATCGGCAGTCGTTCCTGCGTGTCGTACATAAACCCCACAGTCGACGGATTAGGTGCAACGGGCAGGCTGTCGAATGTCCAGTGCTCGTCAGGCCCAGTGTTGTAAGCTTCCGACGTGTTGTCGATCGGTGCCCCGGTCACGACGTGTTCTGCGTTGCCGGAGATTCCGCCAGTAATGTAAGCGCCAAGCGATGCAATCGCCGCGGGCGGATACGCGACAACTCCGCTGAATGTGCGATTGAAGTAGCTTTTCGTGACGCTTGCACCAAGATTGCAGTCTGGCGGAAATTGAAACTCGCCGAACGTGATTGAAAAACTCGGTGGCGTGATGTATCGACCGTCGTCAAGAATTGCATCGGTTGAAACCGTGGAAACGGTTTGGTCCGGCCATTCCAGAAGCGACGTGTATCGCAATGATCTTGAATTCGCGTTGAAGAATCCCACGCCCGTGTTTCCGCCCGGCCCGAATGACCGCGCGCCACCGGGCAGCGTCTTTGGCCCAGTCGGGTATCCGTCCAAAGCGACCGTGTAACTGCTGCCGAGCAGGTCAGCCAGCGGGTTTTCCGCCAGTTGGAAGTTCACAGCGTCGAACTCGAATATGCGTGGATCTTCTGTTCGCATCCACATTTGAAGGCAGTTTTTCACACCACAACAACATGACATCATCGGCATCAGACAATCTCCAATTCAAACGCAGTTTCCATCGCGCCAAAATTCGGGGCGCACTTGCGGCATTTTTTGACAGCCGCAAGGTTGTTGAGAATCGTCTGATTGTTTCTCGCTCGACCCGTGGATCGCAGCGGAACGATCCCATGCGACAAACTGCCCTGATGCAGTCGCCGTCGCCCCAGAATCTCACGATGATCGATGATCTTGCGGCTGAACTTGCGAGCGCGTGCGTCGAATTCGAAATCGCCGCCGCTGAACATATTGCAGAATCCATTCAGCGATTGAAAGAAATCTAGCCTGACCAGCCGCATGGAATTGACGCCGCTGCCGTCTGGGACGCACGAAAAAATGCGGCCCGGAAATAGAAACGGGTCGTTCGCCAATCGTCTCCGCATGTCCTCGTCTGGGCCGTCGCAGAACTGTTCCATGCCTGAGGAAATCATCACCGAGCGTGACTGCTGAAGCACGCTGACTTGCCGCCACAACCGATCAGGCAGACTGATGTCATCGGCGTCATTCAATGCCAGATAATCCGTGCGGCAATGCCCATGTCTGACCAGTGCGTTCGTCAGTCGGTACGGGCCTCGTCCGGGTGGCTTGTTGGTGCGATAGCGGATAATTTCGGCCGACGTGTTTTGCAATGCAGGCAGCGGCGGAAACTCGCAACTGTCGGCGATCACGTGAATGATCGGCGTGCAATGATTCTGATGCAGCAGGCCTTCAACGCATTCCGCCAGCCACTGCGCGTCGCCTGACCAGAACGGAACGACAACGTCGACGGCGAACGGGTCTGACGGCGCAACAGGATCGGGCAGCGATCGTTGCTGCTGATTCCGGCGTAGAGTTTTGGGGCTTTGAATTTTCATTCGCTGATCGCTGGCCACTCCCACGCTGACGAATCGCAATCGGTTTTGTACGGCACCCAGTAGCCCGCCTGAAATTCGATTCCGATCAGTGTGTTTGCCGCGATGTCGATCTCGCGAAAGTCGTTGACGACGGGCACGGTGATCAGAGCGTTTGCCGCGTCGCGAGTCTGAACCAGTCGACCGCAGGCGTTGCGTTTTAAGATCCACACGTCGGCCACTGCGAGGATTCCAATGTCGGCGTCTGTGACGGCGGTGGTTGCGTCAACGCCCAGCGTGGCCACTGTGGATGTGGCGGCTGTGATCGTGGTGACGAGCGGCACGCCGTCTACGCCAGCGCCGCAGATGATTACAGTGTAGTCGTCGATGTACCCCGACAGATCAACGGACGTCGTCAACTGATCACTGTCCGCGTCAATCGTGCCAGTCGCGTAGATGGCTGGCGACGCTGGCAAGTCGTCGACTAGGACCGCGAAGTGCCGTGACTCACCACGGGCAATCGCAGAGCAAATACCTGATTCGACTTCAGCAAGGTGAGTCACGAACCCGCCCTCGCTCATTTCCCATGAACCCGCTTCGGCTGCGAGGCCAGTGCCAACGTCGGGGCTCACAGAGCACAAGACGTGTTGTGGAAGATGCCAAAGGCGCGACGCGCCCCAATCGCCGGCAGGAACAGGCGTCTCGCCATTTGCCAACCAGAAATTTCCGCCGGCTGTCGGTTTTGTGATTGTGTAGGTGTTCGTCTCCGCGACATACTCGACCAGTTCAACCACGCCATAGGCAGGCACGGTCTCCTCTGACGTGTTCTGCCAGTGAATGACTGAGCTGAAGTCTTGCGTCCGTAAAGACTGGAATGAGTTTCTATTCATTGCCCTTCAATACTTTCTGCTTGGCGACCATGTCTCGCGTGAGATCGCTGCGCTGGCTTAGGACAAACATGTCCCGTTGCTTCTGCGGTTCCGTTCGAGTGAATGGGTCGGTGTTCATATTACGAGAAGCGACGGTGTGATGCCCCGGCTCGTTACTGTCGCCGTCAGTGATGACATGCTTGATTTGCGAAATGAGACCATCCAGCCGAATATCGAACTTCGGGCGGTTGTACCAGCCAACATCACGGGCGGAATACGTGTACATTCCCAAAGCGTTCGCTGAATACTCAGCCGCTAGTGAGTCAAGGTTCACTCGGTTCGTGATTGTCCCTGTAACCACGTGGTCGGAGTCGTACGTGACAACTGTTCGGGCGAAATTAGTCGGGTCGTTAATTGAGTGGTATCCGAACCCTGACGAACTCACTTCCGTGTCCTTCATGTATGATGCCAGTTGGTTCGTCACTGAGTTGCGGAGCCGGAACGCCGATTCCAGATACAACTCTGACGGCGAGATTGTTTCCTCTACTGTGTTACTAACAAACACGGCTTCACTGAACGCAACCAGCCCGCGATGCTCGTCGAACGTGAAGGGAAACCCAACCTCGTCATTGATTAGCGAAGGCAGCCGGACAGGCGCAGTTCTCTGCATGTGAATCCCATAGACTCGCGGTTGAGGATTGTACGGGACGCCGTTAATGAATTCCGTTTCCACAAGCTGTGGCAACATCGGAAGCACTTGGTTAATGCTGGAAATCAGCCCCGATCCGTCTGGCAAGTTCAATCCACCATCAGCAAATGTGGCGGGAATGTACCACCGAAAAACGGTCTTGATTGCGAGTTTGTATTCATCCGAGTCCTTGTCGTACGTTTTGAGAACGTTTGGCATTTCAGGGTTTTCAGTTTCCCATCCGGAAAGCGGAGCATAGCTCAGGTCCGCAATTGGCTTGATGTTGCCGTCAGTGTCCATCCCCACCGCAATCATCTTGAATCGGGCCTGCGCAACTGACGGTGCAAAGCAGACTCTCACGTATTGTGGAGGAGTCGGCGGATCTAGCCCTTCAGCCGCTGCCATCAAATTTTCGGTAGGAAGCGATTCCCCAACCCCGACTTGAACAACCTTCACTGGGTCAGCGTTGAAGCCTAAGCAAATCCCGTACCCCCAGTCGGAGGTGACTTGGTCGAGCAGAGTATCTGGTCGCATGCAATACACGTCGACCTCAGGATAGAAGTTAGTGGCGACGGCAGACACGTCAATGTTTGTTTCGCCGATGTCCGCAAGTAACTGGGTAACGATTTGACGGTGGCTGAATAGCGTTGCAGCAATGAGGTTGCCATTAGTATCTCGCTCATTGAAGTGGTAGCTCACAGACGGATACCGCGACCATCGCCAGCGTCGATCCTGAAGCGTGATGCTCCCCTTGAAACCGCTTGGCGATATGTGAACGTTGGACTTGTCTGCCAAGCAATCTGGTAGTGTTTGCGTTTCAATGCCGTAGATGAACGTAACCGCACCGACCGCAGCCAGTGACGTGCTCTGCGGAACAATCTGCACGGAAACCTTGTCCGGCGCCACGCCTCGGACCTGAGTGTAAATGGCACCCTTTGCTAGTAGGACGCCCGCGTATGTGACTGACCCCTGTGTCATAGTTCTGGCACCTCGAATGAGCTCAGGAACAGGAAGATCGCGGACTCGCCTTCATAGTGCCACTCAACAGAGTGCATGTCCTCGGTCTGAGAGTCGCCGTTCTTCGTGATGGATTTCGGTGCATGATAGGTGATTCGTGCTCGTTCCCCGTGCATGTTGACAAGGGGGAAGACAGGTTCATTGGCCTCAGGGAGCTCGTCAAGCAGGACAAGCATTCCCCGCTGAACGTACTTAATTGTTGTTGCCGCCGAAAGGGTTTGGTACTCCGGTGCTCCCGTCAGGCTAGGCATGTATCGCCACCGTGGCCCACCATTGCCAATTCTCAGCACCTGCTCTTGGTACTTGATCACCTTAGCGGACAGTCGGTATTCAGCTTGAATGACGGCATAGAATGCACGCCGGTTCGACATCTCGGTGTGCATTTTCCAAGGACCGGTCATGTAGCCGAAGCTGACAACACGGACGCCTGAGAAAGATGCCGTGTCGCTCAAGGTGTGAGTGTTCCCATTTGCTGTGTACGACACCTCACCGTAGTTCTGGGCACCATCTGCGTAAGCTAATTCCAGGTCACGCATGGCGCCATTCAGGCCTTCCGGTGAACCGTCATTGACCAAAGCGCCTGCGATCGTCCACCGATCAATCCTCGTGAGCGGCTCTTTGTTGGGCGACTCGATAATGCGGGAATCGATCTTGATGCCAACCTCGTCAACGGGATGCACCTTGTTGTTGAATACCAAGACGCCGCTCATGATCTCTCCCACACTTGAATGCTATTCGATGCTCTCTCAAGGCGTAGGATATTTTCCGATTCTGTCGTGACGCCGGGAGAGAATGTTTCCAGTGATGGTAGGTCATCAAATCCGGGGACTGTTATCGAAGCCGACAGCCCCCCGCGATCAGCGCTCATTGCCTCATTCTCTGCCTGAATTAGCATCTCGGTGAATTCAGCTTCTCGACCTTCTGGTGCTATAATAAGGCTTCCCTGTGGCTTGGCAATTAACTCAGGACTAGCCGGCCCTTCCTGTTGAATCTCGGCTGTGAGTTCGTTGTCTGCTGCCTGGACAAGTGCGACTGGAAGCGGCAGGACTTCATTGAATTCCGTGGGTTCAGTGGGTTCCGTTGGGGTTGCGTCTGTTGCTGATTCATCGATTCGGGGCTTATTGACATCTGCCAGTTCGGACTCTGGCTGACGTGAGTTCTCCTGCTCGACGGCACCGTCTCCGGTGAACAAATCTGGGTCAGCAATATCTGCTTCCGGAGTAATAAAAACATCCGGGAGAGTGGGACTCGATACAGTAACTACATCTGCCAGTTCGGACTCTGGCTGACGTGAGTTCTCCTGCTCGACGGCACCGTCTCCGGTGAACAAATCTGGGTCAGCAATATCTGCTTCCGGAGTAATAAAAACATCCGGGAGAGTGGGACTCGATACAGTAACTACATCAGTGACTGATGCAGGGCTGGCAGATGCTGAAAGGACTTCACTCTGGTCTGGTACTGTTGGACTAATCGATTGACTCGTATCTGCTCCTGCTGTGATCGCCTCTGCATGTTGTGCCTCTGTGGTTAACGGTTCAGTTGATTCGGCTTCGTCTCCGATCGCAGAAATCAATTCCTCTGGTGGGGAAACTAGCGTTGGCTGACTCTCCGGGACTTCGTTCGCGACAGCGGAATCTCCCTCCGTCGCTTCTTCTTGTGTGAAAATGGCCGAGTCCATGGCCGGTTCTGACATCAGTGTCAAGCTCAACGAATCCTCCGTTAGCTCGTCAACATCCCTGACTTCACGTTTCTCTCCATCGGAGGAAACTATGTCTGTGCGTTCATCCAGTTCCTGATCACGCGAAAGACTAATGAGTCCCTGCATGTCATCATCCAGCATGGATGCCGGATCTTTATTTCCCTGGCGTGCCAGGAATTCCGAGATGAATTTTCGGTAGTCCATACTGTTCAATCATATCGCCGATCAGTTTCCAATTCCTTCGAACGATCGGGCATTGCTTATGAAGGTCTGGCAGTCCAACGTGACGCCATTCCAGATAGTGCTTCCATGCCTGTTGATTTCTTGGACTCCACTCTGCTGGGCTGGAGTGGTGGCCTTTCTCGCATCCGGCTGTTGTTTCGCAAGAAGCCTTTGCGTGTCGCTTCCGCCTGATTGGCCCTCTCTCATTTAAGCAAACGTACCCTGTGTCTTGATTGAACCACCACGCTTTGCAAAGCTCGCAGGAGCGAAGTGAAAGAAGCGGATGTTTAAGTGCGATCTCAAGGCCGGATCTCAAATTGTTGAAATCATTCTCGTCATCCCACTCCAGCTGTCGCTTCGTGATTTCCGTTAGTTGTGTCTCGTCAGGCTCCCCCCCATCAAATCGGATTGGCGACCAGAGGATGTCATCGATTCCCCACCAGTCTTCAAGCCTATGAAGCGCCTCGAGCTTCAGGCGGTCAACCCCCAGCAATGGCCGAAAGCGAAACCCCTGAAACTCTTCGGTGTAGCCGTCATCGATCATGGTGAGTCTTGTTGCGATATCGTGATTGGCGGAATCCGAGTTATATCATCCTCCTCAATATCACGATGCAAGAGCATTGTGACTGGAGTGCGGATCTGATCAGCCTTGCCAGTGATGTTACCCGGACGGGCAACGCCGATACCGGCTGGCATTGTGAATGTAAGTTCCTTGGTGCCGTTGTCTAAGATCAGAACTGACCCGATTCCTTCGTCGAAGTCGCGAGCGTTGAAAAACGTGTCATTATGTGCGGTCACATACGGAATCGAGGTGGCGAACACCGACTGCCGGTTGCCAATCTGGATGTCCGTCATCGTGATTGAGTTGTTGTGTTCAATGATTGGATTGCTGTCAACCTGCAACATGAATCGGTCAAACGGGCGGTTAACGTAGGCTGGTGTTCCAGCATCATTCTCCATCGTCAGGCTTGAGTGAGTGAACGCGAACTCATCTCCGAAGTCGAGTTTGTCTACAGTGAACGTACCGGCCACTTCATCGACACCAACTACGTCAATGGTCATCTGGACTGGGCGACTACCCTTTGATCCCCGAAAAGCAAACTTCGTGATGAATGCTTCAGCAATGCTGTGGATCTCGCCAACCATGTCAATAACAACCGCGAATGACACGAGCGGGTCTGTGGGGCCGAGCGTCCATGGACCATTAGCGCCCGGAGCGATTGTAACACCCAGAAGCGGAAAGATGTGCTCCGCGATCGGGTAAGTGAGGTCAAATGCGAACTGCCACTTGACCATCTTGCGGCCCTTTTGAGCTCGGGAGATAAATGGGTCCAAGTCGCCGCAGATGTTGTTGTCGGAATTCGTCACGATCTCGCGTGTGGACATTGGGGTCGCACTCGCAAAACAGATGGTTTTGGCGTTGATGTTCAGGCGGGCCAAAACGGCTGGTGCGATTTCACTGCCAAGTGTAATGGTCATTCGATTTCCTTATCGTTCTACTTTTCTGGGTGTGCGTGTGAAACACTCAACGTTGAGCGCCATTCGGAAATGTTCACTGAATGCCCAATCTGTTTCGTCCGAGGGATTCATGTCTGAAACGTGAACCATGTAAACTTGGCCCAATGATAACGGACATTGAGCCAAAGGTGAAAGCGATCCCGGAGCTCCCTGCAATTGAAATCGAATTGCTGCGGTCCACGCCATGTACGACGCGATGTTCGTTGCATCGCCATCATCGCCTGCATCGACTAACTGAACCAGAATCTCGACGACTCCATCATCCACTGTGTTCTCGCCAGCCGTGACTGGTCGCCTGTGGCCGCGGTACGTGACAATGAATCCGGGTAAATCGATCCCCCGTTCTGGTGCCTGCTGAGAACGCTCATCATTGCTTGGTCTACGATTCAGCCGAATGATGACCGATTCCTTGTTGACTTCCTGAATGCTGTCTCCGGGGATAGCAGAAAACCTATGGTTCTTCGCCATTTGACTGATAGTGCCGTGAACAGTGGAGAGACACCAGTGCTCAATGCTCGTTGCTGGACTGGCCATCTAATCAGCCCCCTCGACCGAGAAGTAAATTCGCCTGTTCGCAGAACGCTCTTGGCCTGGCGCGTCAGCCCTGAGAGCTGCACGAAACGCCATCATTCGCTCTGCCTTGGATGTTCGTCGAATCGATGCCTCCGCGCGTGTGAGGATGTCGTACTGTTCCTCAGCCAGTCGCAATAGCAGTTCCCACATGCCTTCGAAGTTCACGTCGATGTGTGGAGACATCGAGAATCCGACTGTTGACTGGGATTCCGCAGCCGATGACAGGGTCGCAGAGACTGTGCTTTCAACTGAAATGATAATCTTTTCAGAGATCGCCGGGTTCAACGTGTTTTCGTAGACGCCCGTTGCGTTGTCCTTCACCAGTTTGCCGAATTCACTTGTTGGTGAGTCAGCGTCCACTGAAGTCCTGAATACCGAACCAACGTGATTCGAGTTGAGGATTCCCTCACTGAAAGTTGCAGTGCTTCCACTCACAGTGACATTGCCATTCGCTGTGCTCGACTCGATTGAATTAAACCGGATGACAGTGTTTCGGGCCTGATACAAATAGCGGAGAGTCCGGGATGATTCGACTGACCCAGACAGCCACAGTTCCAAGCGACCGGGGTTTGCCGCAGACGGCAGGATCGCCCAGTGTGCTGGCATGGAATCAATGTTGATCATCTCCTGCCATTCCCACACATTAACCGCAGGGACGCGACTGAACGAGTAGAACCCCGTGTCTGTCAGTTCAACAATATCGCCTAGGTCCATAGGCAACAGGTATCGAACCTGTGACCAGCGAACAGATCCCGTGACATCTGCAGCCGGCCCTTCCTTTAACTGCAGGACTGTGGTAGACAATTTCCTGATGATTCGATATCGGCGATCGGCAATTGTGACCGATCCCATTTCGACATCATCGCCCCATGTGCCGGAGGACAACGTGAGCTTCAGGTCTGCTACTGTGTACGCGACCCCCTCGTAAGTCACGGGGAGGGATGTGTTGATTGATCCAGTGCGGCGAAAATACTCCCAATTCGCGAGGGAAGGCAGCAGCCGATAGGCTTCAATAATTGCCCTGCGCAGAACCCGAGCCTGCCGCCCGACGGCTTTACCGTTTTGGTAAAACACGTCAAGCAGGTGCTCATACACATCACTGTAAGATAGGAGTTCTGACATCGGACATATCTCAAAAACAGTCTAAAACGGGGAACTACGCTTCAGGCTCAGTTTCAGGATCAGTTTCAGGCTCGAGCGCCTCCAATCGCCTTTTCAGATTGACGACGGACTCTGAGAGATCCTCAACCATTTCCCGCAACTGCTGGACTTGACCCTCATTCGGGCACTTGCCCAGGCTTCCGCCTTTGCGGTCCCGAAGATCTTTCAGGAACTCAATCAAGATCGCAGCTCCCTGCTTGGGAACCTTTACTGTGCTTCGGATTGCGCCCTCAATCTGCGACCATTTTTTTTCGGGGGTCATTTTGTCTGGTCTCATCATCAGTCTTTCTTGTTGTTGCCGTGCCGCTCAATGATCGAGGCGGCGAGTTCGGCACGGGGTTTTCTTGCCAAGCTGGGATCTGCTTTGATCCTCTCCTGTGCAATGCGATTAACGATTCTGGGATTCAATGCCACATGCGGCTTAGGCTTCAGTCGTTCCTCAGCAACATGATTGGCATGATTCTGGACACTCTCACGCGTGTTCGTGTTCGAAAGGACTGCGTTCACGTCACCGGGGAACGCTGCGGCCGTCGGGATATAGTGATCATCGGACTTGAGGCTGTACCCCTGCTTCGCGAGTTGCCCCCTGAGTCTCTCGACGGCACGGCGGTCTCCATTCATCCGGTCAAGAATTGAAAGGCCGTGACGCCGCTGGTCGCTTTGGAAGACAGCATTCGTGATTCCGATACCCGGAGCCTGTTGCATCGCCAGCGTTTCCGCGAACTTCGGCGTGTTTCCGGCAGCAACAGATTCTAGAAAGAACTGCATGACGGTCTTGTCGCCGCATCGCATCGGGCAATCACCGAATGCCTGAATGTCATCAGGGATGTCGAGTTGTTTTAGTTTAGTCTTCACTCTGTTTGCCTTCTTTGAGTTTCTGTTTTCCCTGAGCATCATTGAACAGAAGCATCTGAATCTGGTTCTGTCCGTCGTGCGCCAGCAACTGCTCATGCAGTTCTTCCTTCTGCCGCATATTCTGCTCATGCTCCATTTCGCCGATCATCCCACCGGGGATCTGTGTCTTGATCATCGTTGCTGCAGCATCTGCCATCGCTTTTTTCGCGGCGGCATTCTTCGCTTCGGTCTCAGCGGCTGTCTTCTGCATGTCCAGTTGCTGAGATTGCTGCTGAATCTGCTGCTGCTCTTCGTTGACTGGTGGCTGCCACGGAGGCAACTGGATTGGCTCGCCAGCAAGCTCCATCGCCTCAGACATCATCTCAATGAGCTGATTGATTGGCTTGGTGTCCGTTGTCGATTGGGCGTACTGTTGGAGCGCCGGGAGAAGAAACTGCTGTAAGGCCTGGACGTTTGCCGTATCGCGTTCCTTGTTCGGCCGTCGAACCTCAGAGGCTTCAACCGTCGCTTTGGCTTCCCGCATGAGTTGCTCAATGGGCATCTGGCCGAAATACTGATCCCATTGCGACGCCCCGAATCCGCCAAGCAAGTGAGTGAGATCGACGCCTTGAACGTGCATCACTGCCAGAAACATTTCCAACTGAGAGGCATCGGTCAGGAATCGAGCAACATCGCCAGACATCTTCTCGGGACGAATGTTGACCGCGTCGGACTTCTGACGACTATCAGCTGCGACTCGCACCTGAGTTTTTGATTCCCCGTAGTGCAATTCCGACAGGCCAACGCGACGATCAAACGCGGCTGCCATCATCTGAATCGCCGCAAGCTGGTCAGTGTTGGCTGCTGGACGCTGCAGGAACTGCATGACCTCATTGATGTTGCTGTTGATGTTGTCGTTCAGCGGGACTTTCACAAACGCCGCATCTGAATTAAGAGCTTCCTGTAGGCTTATGGTGGCTGACTCGACATACGCCAGAATCTGCTGGCGATTATTCCACGCCTGATCGACATAGCTCGATGTGAGCACGTTTAGTGCGATGAGCTCCCCAAGCCCCGGAGCCAATGGGGCTAAAGGCCATGGTGAGTTGAGAATCGGGTTGTACGAAAGCCGCGCAACAGGCCAGCGGTTGTCTTTATTGCAAGGAAACTCAGCACCGAAGTTGGTGCATCGCCACTTGAACATGTCTTTGACTTCGTCTGAAGTCGCTGGATTGTCCCCAAAATACTTCTCTGGTGGTGCGTTGAGCGGGAACGGAACGCCTGGCGCGACAACAAGATAGGCGTCATCACCCACCTGCTGATCAAACGCGTCGACCATCTGGTGGTTCAGGTCTTTTGTGCGAGGACCAACACCGACTTTCGACCAGACTTCATACCATTCCATGCAGTCGAACGTGTCTTTTTTTTTGTCCTTCTGTGCTTGGTTCGTGTCTTGGCGTGCTTGGTGTTCCTTGCTCTTGACTGTGCCCATGCCATCAAGTCGGCCTCGTTCTAGCCCAAACTTGCGTTCAACAAACCAGATGGGGTCCACGTGCTTGCGAACAATGTAGCCAGCAGTGTCCCACAGCGGATCATGGCAATCCGGATCTACGAATAGATCATCAACTGTACCGTAGGTGTTTTTGGTGTAGACGGCTTCGGAGCCACGAGGGGAATACGTTTCCGTCCACAGCAGCCCCATGCCCTTAATGAGTGACTCCGTAACCGCGTGCATCCCGTGGACAATCAGCCCAGCCGGCTGCTCACGTTGAGACCAGTCCAGATACAACGACATCATCTGGTTGCCGAAGTTCGTAAGAGCTTCTTCCTGAGCCTCCTGCAACATGACCTGACCGGCCATCTCCTGAACGGCTGGATCGTTGGGGTCTCCAAAAATCTCAGGAGTTAACTTCAGTTTTCGCTGAGAGAAAACCTTGCGACTAGCGTACTGCCAATACAAATGCGGCCCGAAAATCGAAACGAATTCAAACGCCTTGGCAATAGTGAACGCGAATTTCGGTGAAGGAAGATCCCCGTTGAAATACTCCTTTTCTTTCCACATGAACCCAGCTTGGGATTCGTAGAAATCGTTGCACGTCTTGCCAATGGCAATGAACCGTTTCTTGGCGTGCTTAGCAGCCTTGATTCGCTCTAGCCAGATGGCCGTGAGCGGACCATAGAACTGCCCTTGGAGTTGGTGTACGTCTTTGTACATTAGTCTTCAGCGTCCCGTCGAGTCCATGTGCCACTACTAACACGGTGCCTCTTTGTCAGAGTGGGGTCATCAGAATGCTTGACGGCGTCTTTCGCGTCGTCCCCATTCTCGCCGAAAACCCGCAGACACAACGTTGTGGGCCCCCGGACCTGAATGATCAATGCAGGCAGAGACCCATTGCGTGTTTCCCCGGCCGGGTGCCAGAAAACAAAGTCAGCAATGGACAACCCCTCAGTGCTGACATAGGGCTTCTTTGCGTTCGGTTTCTTCGCTGGCTTTGCCGGCTTTGCTGTCTCGTTTGGTATCAATGTTGCCTGAGCCATTATGATGGGATTCCTATGTTGAATTGAGTGGCCTTCTTTAGCGGTTGCCTCGCCGCATATTCTGCCGTTAATTGTCGATGCCTTTGCAATGCAAAGGAAGCGTCATCGATTGAAACTGTTGGTGGAGTGACATATTTGGGACGACGGGAAATCCAATACTCCAAGCATTGACGCATGTCATCAACCTGGTTGTCGGCCGCCTCTTCCTTTGCCTCGCCGTCTGGAGTGGTCTTCCGGATGTTGGACTTGAGTTGCTTGACGAGATTTGGAACCCCTGGAATAACGCATCGCAACTGCGGTCTGCCACATGGGCGTTGTCGCATTGCGTGAATAACCTGCTTCGAGCGACGGGCAAAATCATCATCCCCGGCAATGAAGCCGAATCCCGTCTGCCGTGACTCTAGTCCGGCTGCCTTGAACGCCTTTGTGTACTGGTACGAAACAGTCTCAACGAAGCCCGGTGGCTTCTGCCGTCCCATGCGATTGTCGATAATGAATCGCTCAAAGTGGAAGTTCTTCTCGCGGAGCATGATCGCCTTCGCCATATCCAGCGGTTGCATGCGACGGATAAACAACTCGGCGTAGGGAACGAAATATGGCTCGTCGTGATCCCACAATTCCGGTGGAGGGATAGCCCCTAGCAGGATTGCAGGCTTCTGCGTTCCCGGGTCAAGAATTAACTCCCGCGTCCAGTCCGCGGGTGGTGACCAGTTGTTCTTCTCGAGAACCGCCGTCAACTTGTCATTCATCGTCTCGTCGTGATACCGCACGGTGTGGTAATCAGCGTCGAAGTCCTGATAAATTGCAATGATTCGTGAGGACCGAACCCCGTAAATTCGCACCAGCGCGTCACGATCGCCAGCTTGTTCTTTGGCTAATTCTTTCTGGCGGTCAGGGATGAACGGCGAATCAAGATAGCTCAGGTGAATCTTGGCACAGTGAAGTTCGTCGGCATCCCGCTCGCCCTTCTCGACTTCTTCTTCGCACGCCTCCATGCGGTCGATGACAGAGTTGAACACGTAGCATTCATCCCTTGGGATCGTTGACCACATGATCATGCCTTCGTCATCGCGAAGCCGTGAGATCCATTCTTGGTAGTAATCTTTCGTGACGATATTCTCGTCGTTCCAAATAATATCGACCGGGTCGCCCTGCTTGACCTCAGCGGAAGACGCAAACGCATAGATTGTCGCACCATTTAACAATCGGATATTGCGAAACTCATGGTCGCCCTTGTGAGCCCAAGATGGTTCACGAGAAAAGGTCGATGGAGGAATGACTGGTGGAGCCCAACGCGTTTCATTCTTACGATCCCAGTCGTTGTCGTACAGTTCCGGCTGCCACGCTCTCCACGCCCCAGTTACCTCGTCCTTAATGATTTTGAACAACCCCTTGGACGGTTCAGGATCAAACAGCAGCCGATAGAGAGTTTGCCCAATGTGCTTCAGGTGGTCACCAATCAGCCACGCATTGACCGTCTGCCCGCGTAGTCGATCAGGGCGGCAGTAGATTTTCTCACCAGACCGGCACGTGACGGGAACGTCGCGAAGGAACGAAGCAAAGAAAACGGCTGCGAGAACTGACTTGCCAGCACGGTTACCAGCAACAATCAGGACTTCAAAGACGTGCTCTAAGCTCATCCGCTTGAGTGCGGCTTCCTGCATTTCAGTCGGCCGGAACAGGCGAAGCCCGTCCATGTCGTGATCATTAAGCGCTGCGGCGGCCAGCATCAGTGAGCGGGTATCAAGCGGAGGCATGTACTGTCATCTCCTTCTTGATCTGTTCGGCGACTTCTAAAACCTCAGCAATGAACGTTGGGCACCGTTCAAGGAACCCATGGATTAACTGCTTGCGTAGGCTAATGTCATCAGCTGAGTGCTCAATGGCTCCCTGCAACATTGTCGCACGGAGGTCTTCCGGCGTTGCATTGCCGAATGGATTAGCGCCCTTTAGATCCTCGTCATGAATTTTCTGGGCTTCCTGAAGCATTTTCAGGTAATGACCAATCGTCTTGAAGTCGACTGGCATCGCCGCAAGCTGCTCCATGGACAAGTCGTTGCGGTCCTTGGATGGATTCCGCATCTCCAGAATCACCTCAGCCATAACCTCCTGTGGAGACTGGCCGAGTATTTCAAGAGCCTTCTGGACGCCAGTGACAATCTGAGGGTCAGCAGTTTTTCGCATCTCCACAAGCTGACTCGTGAAGTCGTTGCGAGCGTGCTCATCAGCAGAGATCGTAACCTCTTGACGCTTCATGACTTTGGGCGTGCAGGACTTGCACACTACGCTGTCGTCATTGAACTTCTTCGGCGGTTTCGGAACTCCACATTCGACGCAGACAATGTCCTTGCCAAATTCTTGGGAGATTTGAGATTCCGAAACCACTGGAGACTTTCTTTACTTGCCTCCGCGTGTTCCCGGAGACAGGGTCTCTGGTTTAATCGGAGTGCCATTCGTTTTGGGTAACTGGCTGCTATTACTGTCTGCCATGACTGTACCTGAGCTTTGAGAAGTAGAGTGAATGGAAGCGACTTCTCGCCTCCGTCGGTTAACCACGTCCCTGACATTGCAGAAAGACGCGGAAGGTTCCGTTGTCAGCCAGCGAAGTTCCGTCTGCCATTGTGCGACCATTAGAGGCAATAACATTCGTGGAGGTCTTGAACTTGCCTGATCCTGACGGGATCACATACTGGCCACTGATTGCGGCACTGACAATGACCTTGCATGGACCCTCAATGAACAGTAGGAATGTATCCCCTGTTGCCACGTTGGCCGTGAGATCTGGGTCCACAACACCATCTGCAGAAACGCCATCGGCGGGAGAGCCGTCAACGTGCGTACCGTAGAGGTTTGCGTCGTAAATCGCGTTGACGCCGGGTGCCAGAGCAGATCCAGCGTTTTTGACAATGCGGGCAATTGAGAACATTCCCGTGTTGACTTTTGTCCCGCGAAGACCTGTGAGTGGGCTCGTGTCTTCAAGCCGGCACAGTTCACCGAGAATACGACCATTGGCCTCGTCGACAATGTTGACTTGGCCACGAAGCATGCTTGTGATGAATTCGGACATATTTGAAATTCCTGTTTCCTACGAGGCTTTGAGCCAAAGCTGTGATCTATCACCACCTCAAGCTCGCGACAGTTTCCTGTGCGAGCGTGAGGATGACAAACGGAGAACTTGTCTGCTTATGCAATCTGACCGTTATAGTGAGCAAGTGATGCGAGTTTTGTCACGAACTTCGGCTGAATCCGCAGGTTGCCGAATGTGCTTGAACGCATGATGTACGCGCCCATGGCGTCTTCCCAAGTTGGGCCGAACACGTCGATCATTGGTTTTTCGCCGCCGCCGTTCATGGTGCCGAGATTGAAGAACTCCATGTGGTTGGCGACGAAGCCATAACCGATACCGGAGGGGCAGCCGCTGTCGGACTTGAAACTGCAACCGTCGATCTGCAGTGTCTGATACTCAGGAAACCCGTGATTTCCAGTTGCGGTCTGTGCGATCCGGAAGCGATCACCAAAGTGGTTTTCCAATCCGGGATACAAGTCAGGAGCAATCAGGAACGCGATTCTCGCATCTGGGCCAATTCCGGTGCGGTTGTGTAGCACGTTCAGCGCTTCACGGACCACGTCTTCGTTGTTGTCAACCCAGAGGTTTGAGCCTGAACCCCATCTCTCCGCGTTGTAGTTCCACAAAACTGGACTCATCGCGTCATACTGGCTGTCGGCCTGACCGTACGGGAAGTCGTTGTCCGCACCTTGACCCTGATTCATGCGACTGGTGGAAGCAATCTCCGCAGTGCTCGTGCCGCCGAAGTAGCCCAAGTCAGTGCTGTGACCGCCATAACTGTCAGACGGCAAGATGACCGCGTCGTCATTGTCGGCATCAGTTCCGCCACGGGCTGAGTTGTTGGCTCCAAGGCAGCTTTCGAAGCCCTGATACCCATCCTGATAGGCAGTTGTGTTGCCATCGCGATACAGGCCTTCCACGATGTTTTCACACATTGACTGGCCCATCTGCTTCAGTTTCAACTCAAGCAGGTTGATCAGTTGGGTGCTTCCTTGGTTTCGCTTGTAGTCAAGTTCTTTCAGCGAGTCGTCATTTTCGTATCCACGAACATCGACCTGAAGCTCTTCCAAGCCGTTGTGATCGCCGAAAGTCTTGCGGGTCGTGTTCTGGAACGTCCGAACCTTGGGCTTACGAACCAAGATTTTCCAGACACATGAGATGACTGAATCAGCATTGTACTCAACGTTGCCAAACTGCTCCATCATGTCAAGCAGGACATGATTCCGCATCGTGAGGTCTGAGTAGCCACTCATGAACAAAGGCGCGGCAGCGCGAACGTTCTGCAAAGCCGCCTGTGCGGTAACAGTCAGGAATCCAGGCATTATGACAATCCTTTATCAACGGGGAATGATCGCATTACTGCGGCAGAGGGAGTTGGCCTGCTTGCTGCAGGGCCATAATTCGGTCTAGTCTTGGGGGTCCGCTTGGCGTTCTGCCCAGCTGGGGAGAACCATTCGGTTGCTGTGCTGGATGCTGCGACAACCAGTTGCCATTTGCCGGCTGGGCTGCAGCTTGCTGCATGAATGTCTGTGGCTGAGGTGCCGGCTGAGGTACCGGCTGAGTCTGCGAAACAACACCATTGACGGACAGGAGTTTCAACGTCTGATCGTGACGCTGAGACCGAGTCAGTGTTTTCCCCAAAAACTGAGCGTTGCTGTCGGCGACAGCCGCAAACTCATTGTACGACTTGGCATACGGCGTAAACTGCTGGCGATCACCACCAACAAATAATTGTGATTCGTTCTGGTTGACCCAATTGTCGACCCGTGTGTCTTCTTTTTGCTGGCGATCAGCGGCCATTGTCGCCTTGAGTTCAGCAAGTTCCTTCTGAATCGGAGAAGCAAACTGCTGAAATGCCGTTTCGACATGTGGCGTAATATATTTGTCGGGAGAGTCGACTAACTGCTGAGCCTGCTGTTGCCGATACTGGTGAACCGAATTCGCCTCGTCCGCAAAATGCTTGAGATTAGGATCGTTTGCGACCCAAACCCCGCCAGCACCCTGTTTCAATAAGCCCTGAGATTGCAGGGCCTTGGCGGTATCGCTCAGTGCGGGGGCGGCAGGAGTCGGAATAGGAGCGGGAGCGACGATTCCAGCATCTGGATTGCTGGCAGACTTCTGTGCCTCCCATTCCGACGTGATCTTGTTGGCGTTGTCGATCTGGCTAGCGATCTGGTCCAGAAACGTCTTTCGGTCCATCCCGGATGGAATGTCATAGCCCAACTGGCGAAACTCCGCAACAACTGCATCCTCAACGGGAGCGGTGGCAGGAACGGGAGCAACTGGGGCGGGGGCAGGAGCAAACTGCTGCTGAGTCGCGTCGACTACAGGTGCGGGCGCGACAGGCGAGACGCCATCACCGAATGGGGCATCTGCCGTCGGTTGACTCGCCATCACACTTGTGAGGCTGGGAGCGCTTAGTGGTGTGCCGTTGTTTGGTTCCATGAACTAAACGTTAGCGACGACACAACAACCTGAAATACTAGAGTGCAGAGAATGAATCACAACCGCATAAGAGTTGCAAATGCAATCAATGTTCAGTTACGATGCGGAGTAGTTCAAATAAGGAGAACCAATGACTGACGAAAAGCTACTGACGATCAAAGAAGTTCGATACATGCTCAAAAAACGTGGGTGCGAAAAAACAACAGCCACGATCACACGGTGGTGCCATAGCAAGACGTTTGTAAACGCGAGGCAGGTTGGCCACATCTGGTACATCCCGACAATTGACGTAGAGAAGGTGATCAACGGAGTCTGAGGCTACGACGACATCACATCTTCAAGGAATTCCATGTCCCGCCGCGCGTTCTTCACTGCAATGTAGGACCACTCGCGGTCGATGTACCCGTCCTTGTCCTTCGGACGAGTCTTGAACCACTTTTTCAGGGCTTTCCTTTCAATGGCCGTGTGCCTCGCCTTGTTGTTCTTGATCCACGCACACGAATTAAATCGCGTTGCGGGAACAACTGGCCGGCCCAACCTAGCGGCGATCCTCTCCTCCATGAAATCCGCAACTTCGGTGATCTTCATTCCTTTGACATCCAGCAGTTCCCGGACCTCACGGAACTGTTCGACCTTTATCAGATTTGGGTGGCACGTCCATCCATTTTCATTGTAGACAACATCCATCCATTTCGGGACGAACTTGTCGGTGAACCATTTCCCGCGCAGTGATCTAAGGTGACTCATCGCCATTTTCGTTCGCCAACTAATATCGCGAGACTCCCACGCCGCCATCATTGACAGGATTTCAATGCTCTGCCGGCCCATTGGTGTTCGCGTGTCCAATCCACAGCCCGTGACTATGTGAATGTCTCGTTCAAGCAGAGACTTTATCGTGTTCGCCATGTCATGGACTGAGCGGAATATTCGGTCGAGTCGCGAGACGCAAACGCAGTCGTACGGTTGCAGCTGATCGTACATCTGCTTGCCAAGCGGCCGGTCCTTCCAATCAACGGAGAACGCCGACACCCCATGATCAGAGAACAGGTCGGGGATTCGCTGATACCCAATCGCCACCATTCGGTCGATTGTTGCCTGAACCGTTGGTATTTGAGACGCGACGCTTTGGCCCCCAGTCGAGACGCGAGTGTAGCCCCACGCTCGACCGCATTTTTTCGGCAGCCCGTAGTCGAACGTGATGTTCGCGTCTCTAACCAGTGCGGCCAGCTTGGGGTTATTCGCCTGCAGTATTTTGGTTTTCGGCTGAGTAAGAAAACCGGCACTCTTCGCAGCAGCGACAGCCTTCCCTTCCCTGACCCTCGCTGAAATCACGTCGCTCTTGAACTGCGCGAACGACGCGCACATGTTCGCCATCAGTTTGCCGGTTGGAGTTCGCATGTCGAACTGGTCGCGAACAAAGATTGGATTGATCTTGGCGGACTGGAACGACTTGCACATCCCGCTGAAGTCATGAACAGAACGGAACATTCTATCAATCGACAGACAAATGAAACTGTCTCCCGGTTTCATCGCCATCCACATCTTCTTGAAGCCCGGTCGCTCCATCGCAGGAATTTTCCACGCAGAGACACCCGGGTCAGCGAACACGCCGGGGTTGCGGTAGTTCGACTTCCTGCCGAGTTTGAGACCGTGAGTGGCTGCGTACTCACGGCAAGCCTTTGCTTGAGTGATAAGTGAGTCGCCTTCGCAGGCCTGCTCTTTCGTGGAAACGCGGACGTAGATGTATGTGACCATCAGGCTGGAGTTTTTTAACATCAGGCGATCTCCTGAATTTTATCGCCCGCAGCTTTCAGGATGTCGCGAATTTGATCACTGTACAGTTGCAGTGATTTCGGGATTTCGAAAAACCCAACCTGGTCGGCGAGGTCATTTATTTGAATTTGTAGCTTTCTTTTCGCCATTGACTTAGCAAATTTACCCGTGTGGCCAGCGACAATCCGCCCTTCGTTTTTCGCTGCTCTAAATTCGTCGGCAGTGACCTGCTCATCTGCCAGACGGTCTGCCGCCAACTCGTCAGCGATGGCCTGATCATACGCCAGTTGCTGGCGATCCTCCTCGATCCGCAGACGTTCAACCGCCCGCTCTTCATCGATTTCGAGCTGCTCGAACTGCTGCGCAACACGTAGCGCTTCGCGCTCAGCCTCCAGTTGCTTTCGCTCCTCTTCGAGCCGCAGACGCTCAGCCGCAAGCCCCTGAAAGTACTCTTCGAAATAGGCATCGCTCATCAGCGACACCAGCTGCGTTTCCACTCGACACGAAGCCGCGTTGAGCCGGTTGAATCGTGCCTGCATCTTGGCGGCCTTTGCCACCTCGGCCAACCGTAGCTCTTGCTTATCAATCACTCCCAGCCACGAATCAATCGTCAATAACTCCTGACGTCGGAAAAACGAATCTGGCGACCGCAGCAACCACGATTTTTCGAGCAGCAACTTTTCATGCTCGTTTGCGACATGCTCACGCTCAGTCTTTATTTCTTCAGCATTCATTTCATCATCTCCAGTAGTAGAATTTGATCAGGTCAGCTCGGTTTGCCATCAGATCAGGTCCGCAATCTTGCCAGCGGCCTCATCAAGTATCCGTCCGACCTCGCTGTCGTAGCCCTTAATCGACTGGAAGCCCTCAATCGATTGGTCTCCCGACAGTGTTGCAACTTTGTCCGCGAATAATCTTAAGGCCTCGCGTGCATCTGACGAGCGGCGAGTCGTAACCTGCAATGAATCGCGGAACTTTCGCTCCTCTTCATCAAGCAGGTCGATCCTGGCCCGGATCGCCAGAGCATTGTCTTTAGCCTCGATCACCTGCACTTGGAGCGACACTTGCGACAGCAGATTAGACTCTAGGTCCAGTTGTGCTTGCCTCTGTTCGAGTCCGATTCTCTTAGATTCGGCCCGTATTTCCTCATTGTTCATTTCATCATCCCCTAGTAAATGGAAACACCCGAAAAGTTGTTCAGATTTTGCTGTTGGTTTTTTTTGTGGTGGCATTTCTCAATGCACAGTATTTGCAGATGATCGGTTTCGCAGAATAGACGTTCACAAAATGCCGCGAACTCCGGCCACGTCTTCATCGGCCCGCATGGATGCAGGTGGTCCACCTGCACCTGTTTTCGCGGATACCATTCGCCGCATTCCGCGCACTGGAACTCCCACTTCAGTCGTTTGTTGCTGCTCTGACTCGGCCGCTTGGCTGCATCCAGTGCAAGCCTTGCTAGTGGAGGCCATCGCATTGACGCGCGACGAACATTAGACCGCAGGAATCCCCAGAACGCGGCCTCTGTCCATTCGCCGCCTGCTCTAGTCCGTGGCACTCGATTGGTCTTCGGTTTCCTCATCGTCTATTCCCGTGACTTTATAAAAAAAATTGGCGGCCTCTCACCGCCCCGAGCGTTGTTTGTCCTGATGGGCCACACGCCTCCGCCCAACGTTTTCAGTTAGTCTAAAAAACAGGGCGACAAACTGCCGCCCCGTTCCGACCGGACCCGACCTAGGGATTCGTTCCCGGTGCCTCCTGCGCGTCGCTCACACATCCTGCGTTAACTATCTCGGTCTGCAGCTGCTTCTGTAAATTGGTGGGGCAGGATTCGAACCTGCAACTTACCGCTTAGAAGGCGGCTGCTCTATCCAATTGAACTACCCACCATTCGATCGGGCAGGATTCGAACCTGCAACCAGTCACAAACCGGACGTCGAATCGTTTCCGGGATCTGGTATCTGAGCTGCTGAGTCGCTTACTCAGTACGGGATGTTGTTTTCCCATTCCCGCGTCCGATCGCTCTGAGTTAATATCTCATATCAATCTCCCTTGTTCTCTGGCCTGCACAGTCGGCCGTAATTCGAATTCGAGTTCTCAGGCTTGCGGAGTACGCAATCGTCGTTTGTGCTCTGTGTCGGGCCTGATTCCTCTGGTGACCTACAGCTTCACCAACACCACGCTGACCGGATCAGTAGCCAGAAGGTGCGAACTATTCCAGTGCTGAGGGAAAAGGATAGCATGACCGCCAGCATCAACGAAACGCTTGATGTTGTGCTCGCCATCGTCGATCAATGTGGTTTCCTGATCCGCCATCAACCACTTGTCTGGACCCATCTGATAACGACGAAACCGCTTTCCGAAGTTTCGGTGGAGCCATGCCAACTTGCCAGCCAGCGACATCGCATCAGAGCTCGGAGACGTGGCGATCCACCAATCATAACCAGCGTTCTCAATCACGCCGATGAGATCGTCAATCCATGAATGGCGATCCAGCCCCTCCCAGAACTCATAGCCAGCTTTGTCGATCGCCGCCCACATCTCTCGGGGACTTACGCCAAGCACCTTCGAAATGTCATACTCGCCAGCCGGCCAAGAACACGGACTGAACTCAACCCCAAACAGCCGCATCGCGGCTGGAGTGAACTGAGTCAGAACACCGTCCATGTCAATCAAAACTTTTTTTCTCTTCACGTCAATCTCCATGAAAAAAACCGCAAGCACTCTATATTAACCGCCGACCGACACATCGCATAATGGGAAGTCGGCGGCCTTCACTGCCTACACAGCAGTGATTCTTGTTTCATAATAAACGCACCATTGGTGCCCTCGCCGTGCCGTGCCGCGCCTTGCACTGCCACGCCCTGCCACGCCGTGCCACGCCAGGCTTTGCCGGGCCGGGCCGTGAATTAAATCTCAGTGACAACAGCATCTGACTGACCATACGGACCCGGAGTCTTCCCCGCTGGTCGCCAGTCACACAACCCAGCCTTGCCCGCCAGTTCGAACAATTGTGCCAAAATCACCGGCGTGATATCCGGCTTCAGGACCATGACTTCGCCGGTCACTGTCCATTGTGAAAATTTCGGGCGAACGCGAATGTGCTTCGCTTTACCAACACTGGCCCGCTTGACAAACAAGTCAAAACCCATTTTTTTACAAGCAGCCGACTGCTCAGCAAATGTCAACTCACGCATGCCAATAACGTCATCCCACTTGATTTGCTTGCCGTTGTTGCGGAACTCGCACGCCTCGGTCGAAATCAACAGGCCTGTTTGGGTGAGTTCCTTGAAAGTCTTCTGCCCCTTCAAATTCAACTGAGTCCCAGCCTGGCGAAGTGCGACCATGATGTTCTCCGACGGCATCACGATGTGCCCTCCATCGTGGTAGCAATACGTTTGCCATGTCCAAGGCGGCGAACGGTCATCACCAGCTACACTCACGCCCTTGTTGATCGGGGATTTCCGCCATTCCTTCAACCCATCTGCCCCTTCGACATTGTCGGCGTGCATCAGCAAAGGCATAAACCCAGTCATCGTAAATCTGAAATTCTTCATCCGTACTCTCCATGAAAAAACCCGCTTCATGAGCGGCAAGACTCATGAGCGGGTTTCCCTTGCCACGATTACTCGCGGAGTGCTTCCAGTGTGCGACACTTGCCTGTCGACTAAAGGATAGTACCGATGCCGGTACAACACGTCAACTGATATTCCGAAACAAATGTGAGATCATTTCACTTCTTGCTTCGATTGACTATCTCCTCAAACTCAATGTCAGTGATCCGATTCACGCCGCGAGGCGGAGTGTACGACCGGCTGTGAATTTCAAACAAGAACACAAGGGTCTTCTTGCACCAGAAATACCCCATGGTCTGAAAGAAGCCGGGCTTGTAGCTGATAATCTTCTGAAGATCCACAACACACATTACCCGCAGAGATTCCATTTCTTTGCGGACCAGACCACCCTTTTTAGTCCGCCGAGGACGCCAGTGCGTTGAGTCATACGCCCCGCTGGAACTTAACTCTGGGTGACACCACTCTGGCCCGGGACACACATGTGAGACAATCCCCGAAATGCGATGGCGGTGGAAACTACCAGTGTAGTAATCCGTGCCGCCGTACGTTTTCATCCACTTCCTTGCGGCCCGGTGACACTTCAGTTCCTGCTTGAAATGCTCCTGAATCTCAACCGACAATTCCACTCCAGTTACTCTATAGTAAGCCATCATTCTCCATTCTTTGAAACAAGACTCAGCCGCTCATGCTCGGCCGTCCACTCAGCGATCAAACGATCCGCATGAGCCTCAACCGACAAACTTGCAACCAGGTCCACGAAAGAAACAAAATGCTCAATGCCATAAGATGAACCGTCCACATTAAACACCCAGCGATAAGACACGCCAGTCGGAATTCTGCCTCCGCCCCACGCTGAACTAAACATCATGAGCTCGCCGAAAGCGAACGCCAACCGAAGACGACCATACAACTCACCAGCCAACTGGAAGTCGCGGTGAGGACCAGTCGCCACCGAACTCGCCACCGAACGGAGATTCGCTGAGAAAATTGCCCGCCGACAATACCAACGATAACTCAACGGCGAATAACAAGCATCACTGCCCGCAGCTGTCAACTTCGCAATGTCCTGACGAACAACCTTCGGACTCACCTTCAACGATACCGAAATCTCGCTCAGCCTCGCACCAACCAGAAGCAACGACTCCAACGAAACCAATCGATTCATATTACTCGGCCTGCTCGACACAAGAACCTCCCACAACACAATCGCCCAACTTGTGCGTGTGGGCATGAAAATTCAACTGCACTCGCTGGCAACCCCCAGCGACCAAACCGACATCGATAAGTAAATTAACCCAATTGCCGTTGCAAATTTCTCGTACCCATTTGCCGCAGACGTGCATGGAGGTCGCCAACTTGTCTTGATGCGGTGCCAGTTTTGCCAGCCAGTCAAGCGACGGGAACCGATAGCGTCCCATTTGGCTTTTGGAAACTAAGAGACCCCACTCAACAAACGGGAATCGTTCTTGCATCGAAAGCATCCACTGAACATCAGTGCTGTCGTCCGCACCCGTTATCGTGACTTTGTCAATCTGCATGTCTTTTCTTCTGAAGTAAACCAAACACCATCGAAACACGGAAAGCAGCGAAGAGACTTCCGAACGTCATCGTCATTGCTTCACCCTAAAAAACCAGACTACGGCCCGTCGTCACCCGATTGAAACCACCTCAGAAACGTTGCCCTTAACCACGGTTACGTTAATTCTATCGGGTCGGTAGTCGCAAGTCCCAAGGCATGACTCGCCATCGACGCGCATTACTCGAACATACCAGCCAGACGCTAAAGCATTTGCCTCAACTTCCTCCAATGTGTGCCCGACAGACGACTCTCGTATCTTTGCAAGTATTTGATTGATCGGGATCTCAGTCAAAACAACACTCCTGCCGTAAACGATCTGCCAACTTAGTCCCAATAACTCGTCAGCCACCACGACGCCTCGTTTTCGGATTTAATGTCGTACTCGTCCAAAAACGCTGCGAGGTCTTGAAACGCTTCGTCCGTCTCGCGAAGAAACTCGACCGACACTTCTTGCGGCCTGCCTCTGCTGCATGACATGTGCCTTGAGGCCAGCAAATACTGCGGACAATCACAGCTGCAATAATTCACAACTTCGATCGGGATAGGATTCGATTCAAGCCATTCGCGGCGATAACGAAAATAATCCCCCACTTCCGGCGATCCGCAATTGTAGCCAGGTTCGTAATCGCCTTCCTGGTCAAATGGATAGTACATCGGATTTGAAAATCCCTTTACGTCCCGCCACCACTCTTCAATATCGCCTTCCCACTTCTCCGCGTCCCAAGGAAACTCAAAGTCCTCATCGAACACTACACCGTAACTCAATTGCCCGTCTGTCGATTGAACCATGAAATCGCCTTGAAAAATGTTGAGTACCAAAAACCAACCCCAACCCAGCCCAGAGGTTGCGGCTCACGCAATCATAACTCCACCTTGTTATTCGCAGCCGTTAGCATGGCGGCGATTCAATTCTATATTAATGGTTCGGCCGTTTCCGAGTCCTGAGCCCTCTGGTACTTATCGATCAGCAACTCCAGCTCAACCAGCGAATCGAACCAACCGCTCGGCTCGTTATGGGCGGAAAAACCGACAACACCAGCCCTGACAGTCCCGTCCGAGCGGAGATACTGGAACGGACGAAGAACTTCGCACGCCCAGAACTTACCATAGCCCTTGCTCGTCTCATTCCATGCTGGCCCCGTAACTAAGCCGATCTCAAATCCCTTGTATGTCTTGATTCTCATTATCTCACCTTAGTAAAAAACCAACCCCAGCCCAGAGGGGAAACAACTACAGGGAATTGTCCAGACTGGAGCCGGCAAATGAAAAACCCGCATTCCCATTCAAACAGAGACCGAAACAACATTATCCCTATACCCAAAAAGGGTCAACCCAAAAAGGGGGTAGGCTTGGCCAGATTTCGAAAATTCCGGAGGCCTTACCTAATATAGTGTGGCGATCCGAATGGGCAAAGCCACCCCCCTCCTCCCATCTTTTTACTACCTAGGGTGGTTTTTGGCCAGCGTTTTTGCTGGTCAAGGCTGGAATTGGCCTGAATTGTCGTGGAATGACGAAATCGACACAAACAAAGACTGTATTTAATTTTACGACGATCGAGATGGCTAAGGATGACCCCAAATCTGGCAACCTAGCGTATTGTCAGAATTTTTGAGCACTATCAGCCAAGATGATCGATCATCAACCACTATCAACCACTATATATATAACCAACCACAATCAGTCTCAGCCAGAGCTTGTGTTTTGGCTTGTGGTTGTGGTTGTCTTGAACTTGCGTTGTGTTGTGTTTTGTTGTGGGGGGATTTTGTGGTTGTTGAAGGTTGTTGTCTTGAAGGTTGTTGTCTTGAAGGCTGGCCGCCGTTGTTGTCCTCAACCACTCCACCACTATATATATAACCATCCACCACAATCAGCCAGAACTTGTATGAAGGCTTGTGGTTGTGGTTGTGGTTGTGGTGCGCATAAAAAAACCCGGTAGTTTTGGCTACCGGGTTTGGTGAAGGTGGTTGTGGTTGTGGTTGTGGTGCGCTATGCGCTAGCCTAGCCGGTGCTCTAGCTTTGCCAGATCTGCCGATTGAGACGCAACGGCAAACCAGGCTGCGCCTTCGGCGCTGCCATGCATCGACCGGGTAAATACAACACCATCGTGTAGGGTTTCGAGGGCGATTGTGTGGACCGATGCCCGAAAAGGTTTGCCTCCGGCGCGAAACGAGTTTAATCCTCGCATGATTTTTCCAGTTGAGCCCGATTTGACAAGTCGAACACGGTAGGTAACGGTTGGCGCTGGTTTGCGTTTTGGTTTTGGTGCTGGTTTTGGTGTCGGTTTTGGTGTCGGTGCGAGCTCAACAGCTGCAGACTCAATAGCTGCCTTTTTAGCTGCCTTTTTAGCTGCCTTTTTAGCTGCCTTTTTGGCCTTTCGCTCTCGTTTTTCAGCCGGGGTTTCGTCCGGGGTTTCGTCCGCCTCGAGAATCGCAGCCTCGAGAATAGACCGAAGGTGATTGGACTCGCAAAGTTTGGCGCACTTGATGTCGTCCGATAGTAGCTCGGCGCGTTTTTTAGGGTCTCGAAGGACCGCTTCGAGGCTTTTAAGCTGCATTTCTTCTCGTGTCGGAACCGGAACGAGCGTGTAGTCTGTTGTTGTTGGTGTCATTGTAGTTGTCCTGATTGTGGTTTGTGAGTGAAGCGTGAGTGTGAGTGTGAGTGAGTGTGTGTGAGTGTTACTGCAGAGATGACATGCCGCCCAAGACGTCAAACGCGTAGTCCAAATAGGCATCTCGCGCCGTCTCAGCGCCCGGCGAACAGTGCTCTTCAACAGCGATTGCACAAGCCATTCGCCTGATTTGTCGATAATCCAGCGGCTGAGATTTGCGGTACCGTCGCACCGTTTTGATTGCCCGAATGCGAACGAGCAGTTTGGCGCGGCCCCCCAGCAATTCGGGATCGTCGGTCAACGACCTGCGACAGTCCGATAGCAGCCAGTGGGAGGATAAACCGCTGCGGGTATCGTCAGCAATTACAACGTCTGTGAGGCTGATTGCGTGATCGTCCGGTATTGCTTGCCACTGCAGCGCGGAGAGCGTCGATCGTCGGCCGAAACCAGCTTGTCGTGCGATTGTCCGGGTCGCCTCGAGTAACGCGTTTCTGGCTTGAGATCTCAACCGGCTTGGATTATCCCAGCTGGTCGACCGACTCAACAGGATCACCCACGCATGCTGACGTCTGTCGTGATGGTGTGCGCTGGTGGATAACGCAGCAGCGGATCCAAAAGTGTTGTTAACAAGGTCGATTTGCTGTTCAGTTAGCATCTTCATTGTAGTGGTCCTTAAACGGGTTTGGGTTTGCGTCCGGCAAAATCACCGGACGTCTGAACCTTATCGGGATCTCGACACCAAAATCCAGCCTGATTTGCTGATTTTTGGTGATAATTTTCGACGC
>Ga0222676_1000029_pt1 | contig 69026 bp, 72 predicted proteins | sample AntAcemetagen870_FD_179815 | JGI IMG/M metagenome (GOLD analysis project Ga0222676, IMG submission 179815) | Saline water microbial communities from Ace Lake, Antarctica - #870 | ecosystem: Environmental > Aquatic > Non-marine Saline and Alkaline > Saline | place: Antarctica: Ace Lake...
TACGCTAAAATCTGAGTTATCTATAATATTGTTGAATATTGTGTACATATCTTGTTTAAGTTGATTAACCAATAATGGTTTACGATATTTAGTAACTAAAATGATATGTGCTTTTAAGTAATGTTTTGAATGATTTGTAGAAATGTAATTTGATTGCATAATGTAGTATTTAGTTTAAATTATTTACAACCAAAGACGGAATGATTTAAATTAAATACGGTATTAATTAAAATATATTTACAAAAACCTTTACATTTCGTATAGAAATATGTTCTTTTACAGAATATTAGACTATTTAATAATAGAGTGAAGAATATACATAGGTCATATAAATTTGAATTACTACCTAATGAGGAACAGAAAACCTTATTGGATAAGCACTTCGGTTGTGTTAGATATATTTACAATCACTTTTTAAACGAAAGAAAGGAACAATATCAAGCAGATAAAAAAACTGATAATTATTACGGACAAGCAAAAACTTTAACTGAACTAAAGAAAAAAGAAGATACTATTTGGTTAAAAGAAGTTAATTCTCAAACTTTGCAATTTGCTTTAAGAAGTTTAGATACTGCTTATGTTAATTTCTTTCGTGGAAATGCAATGTTTCCAAAGTTTAAATCTAAACGTAAAAAGAATACGTTTACAGTACCGCAACATACTAAAGTAGTTAATGATAGAATATATGCACCAAAGTTCAAGGGTGGTATTAAAGTAAATATTCATAGAGAAGTTAAAGGTGAAATAGGTAAATTCACAATATCTAAAACACCAACAGGTAAATATTTCGTTTCCATTTTAACTGAACAAGAATATGTACCAAGCAAAAAAACTGGTAAAACGATAGGAATAGATTTAGGAATTAAAGACTTTGCAATCACTTCTGATGGAATTAAATACAAAAACAATAGATACACAAAAAGATATGAAAGACAATTAAAAAAAGCACAACAACATCTTTCTCGTAAAACAAAAGGTAGCAATATGTTTGAAAAACAAAAACGTAAAGTTGCCTTAATTCACGAGAAAATAGCAAACACAAGACAAGATGTATTACATAAAGTGAGTAACGATATTGTATCTAATTATGATATAATTTGCCTTGAAGATTTGAATATCAAAGGAATGATTAAAAATAGAAAACTATCTAAACATATTGCAGATGCAAGTTGGGGTACATTTGTTCGATTTGTTGAATACAAGGCAAATTGGAACGATAAAACTGTTGTTAAGATTAATCGTTGGTATCCTTCATCAAAAACTTGCAATGTTTGTGGATATATAAATCAAGATTTAAACCTTTCAGATAGAGAATGGACTTGCAAAAATGGTCATAAATTAGACCGTGATTTAAACGCAAGTATCAATATTCTAAAAGAAGGATTAAAAATATATGGTGAGGAACTTGCCATTACAAAGGTGGAGGAAAAATCAGACATTGTTAGCAATGCACATCCTGTGAAACCCGAAGCCCATCTATCACCTCTTGGTGTAGGTGGGTAGTTCACTAACTAATTTTTCAATTTCTATTGAACGTTGGTTAAAGTAACTTTAAATTTTTTGTTAATTTATCTATTCTTTCGGAAGACGCTGCACCAATTGCAATTGCGGTGATTGTTTTTTCACCATTAAATTCCGTTAACCCAGCATCTTCAATTAAAGAGACAGGTAAATTCATTTCCTTCGCCTTGTTATATAAATCCATTAGTTCTTCCAATGAATCCACACCACATGTTATCTTAGTGAAAAGACCATTAATCCAGTCTCTAATTTCATCACCTACCTCACCACTAGATAGTGTTAAGGTATATGAATATTGGTGATTAGGTTTTTTAATAAAATTAATAGATGTTTAAATATTGTCCTCCGTAGGGGAATCGAACCCCTGTTGCTGAGATGAAAACCCAGTGTCCTGACCCCTAGACGAACGGAGAATTTGTGCCATATTGGGGACTTGAACCCTAGAATATTGTACAACATTATAAGTAGCTAACGCCAATTGTCTCTTAGACTGATAGATTCCTTAATAGGACTGTACAATCCATTTAAGTTCACTCTACTTCATTACAGCATGTGTTGGAGATGAGGGATTCGAACCCACAACTTCTTCCATGTAACGGAAGCACTCTTCCAGTTGAGTTAATCTCCAATATTTAAATATTGTCCTCCGTAGGGGAATCGAACCCCTATTTCTGGATTGAAAATCCAATGTCCTTGCCGTTAGACGAACGGAATAAATAAAAGGGTGTTTTAAATATACTCATATATGGAGTTTTCTTACTAGTGTTCCGATTTGAAGAACAATTTCGGGTACCTACCCCGACCCATATCCCACGCCAAATCTACATGGTTTTTGATATCTAAAAACGACTATACCTGTTATATGACAAGATTTTATCATTAGACACCCCCTTTGCACACCATCAAGGAATCGAACCCTGTCTATGCGAGGTTTTGGAGACCTGCTGCATACCGTTATGCTATGATGTGTGTATTATTTGCGGAAGTAGTTGGACTCGAACCAACAAATGCATTTTCACCTCGTTACTCCTAGAATTTAATCAACGCCTTGATTTATCCCGTATTCTGCTTTAAGCTCATACTTTACAAAGGAATACTTCCAAAATTCTCCCACATAATATAACCAGTGATATATGTAGTTATATTATTTCACTAGTTTTCGCTAGAGGGAGTAGTATTGCGGAATGTACGGGATTTGAACCCGTGACCTTCCCCGTGACAGGGGGACATCCTAAGCCAAACTAGACCAACACTCCATTTAATAAGAACGTAAAGGAATTTCACCCTAAACCTATCTGCGTGACATACAGAAAATGCTAGTACACACCTCATTCTTATTTATTTAGCAGAAAGCGTGGGATTCGAACCCCTCCTTGTCATAGACAGTGACACATGCTACCGTTACACTACGCCCTCCAAAAATTACACATTCTAACTTTATCTTGACTGGAATCGAACCAGTGCGCAGGGATTAAGGTTTAATGTGCCTACTCTCTTTTGGTTAATGAGCGTTCGCTACTAATACACCTACTTATTTAATTTACTGACCAGTTTTCAATATCTAGAACCTGTTGGGCATCTAACCCACTCAATGTTTCTTTTGCCTTTCGCTTCAAGATTTCGTATTTTAATTACTTTATTACCAACATTTCAATGAACTTATTTCTTTGTACCTCTAATAGGATTCGAACCTACAAGGGTCTGGTTTCTAAAACCAGTAGCTGTACCAATTTGCATTAACCACAGAGGCGTTTGCGTCTGTTACCTTTATAACGGTACTGGTGGTACAGACAAACCATAATCCCAACTTTCTATTTTTACTTGGATTCATATAACCCAAGCCAGTGGAAGTGATGGGAATTGAACCCACGATCTACTGCTTGCAAAGCAGTTGCAATAGCCAACACTTGCTACACCCCCATTTAATTGAGACATATCACCCAGACCAACTTCCTTACTCCCCTGCGAACTTAGGTAACTCCGTAAGTGGTACTTCTTTACTGGTTGGAGGTACTATGTCACCACAGTACATTCTCAATTATAATTGCTCTGATTTTTTATGTGCTAAATCATAATTACTATTTATTAACACATATAAATCATTTGGTTGATACCCATCTACAAAATCATCTTTTAAACTTGAATGCCAAACTTCTGCTTTTTCGTGACATGGTTCACATAATGAGATTCCATTCTCACTTACATAACCTCCATTCGGCATCTCATTTCTATCGGTGATATGATGAGCATCTAATTTTTCACTATCTTCTTCACAAACCTTACATCTGTGATTATCTCTAGAGAAGACATCATTTCTGAATTTCTCTCTTATTTGTTTTTTTCTTTGTGACATAACTTAAACCCCTATAAACAAAAAAAACCTGATTCTTTCGGATCAGGTTTTCTAGTTTCGATTATTTAAGTTTTTAACTCACATCATCTATTTTAGAAAACCCATTCCTATCCCATTCAGCATCATCCATAAGGACTGCATCTAGCACCACGTTAGCTAACGCTTCTAAGGTGTTTAATAAGATGTCGAATAAATTTTTCATTTTAATTTTCTGTTTTTTGTATTTGCTTATGCAAACCTACAACTAAATACGCAAAGAACAAGTAAATGTTTTTATTTTTTTAAAAAAAAGTCTAATAAAAACCCAACACTTTGATTTACAGAGGATTAGGTTTTTAAATTTTTTTCACCCTAATATTTGCTTCTCAAGGAACTTTCTTTCTGTCATTGAGTATTGCTCTCCCATTTGTATACAAATGGCACCTACCTTCCTTAATATGTCTGTGGTGCCTTCATATGGTTCTTTCTCGTTGTACCATATACCTGCTCCTTATATACTATTTATTAAGTCTTCACTTTCTTTGGTTAATTCATATGTGACATTCATAGCTTCTAAGTCTTCAAATAAAAGACCCATACTAACAAGCTCATCACATATTACCCAACTTAATTCTAAATGATCGATGTCAGATGTGAATTCTTCTCTATTAATAAACTCCACAATACCATTATTTGACTTAACAAGTAATAATGTTTCCAAATAAACCTCATTAAAGTCATATGTGATAGTTAATATATTTTCTTTTAATTTAAATTTCGGTGCTCCCATTTCTATAGTGAGTTAATTGATGTAAAATTCTTATTCTTCTTCCAATATTTTTTGAATGACAAGAATATTTAGGCAGGGTTTTAATATTGTTTTTTTTCATATACTCTATGAAGTAATCACAACAATCTAAACCTGTTTTAAATTCAAAGTCTTGTGTAGCTTCCCAAGCATCATAATTAATCCAATGTTCTTTTGGGGCATAGTGTTCAGGTGCTAAATCATGATCAAAAGAAATTCTCTCGATATTTTCTGGTTTAGTCATATTTAGTAGTCTTACAAATTCATCGTAATTCTTAACAATCACCCAATCCCTATCTTGATATTGTTTTTCTTTCATATACATCCACGCATCTAAGGGGATTCTATAGTCGTCTAAAAAAATCTTCATCTTGGTGTTATATTAAAGTTTCTCCAAAATTTTTCATTTTGGTCTATTGATGAAGATTCAACTTCTCCCATAAAAATATATGGGATTGATTGTGCTAATTCAAAAGTAGTAATATTAGGCTTGGGTTTCCATTGAAGATGTAAATCATACTTTGATTTAATACTAAATAATGCACCACCATTCGTAGTTACATTGAATGAATTTGAATTTTTACTAACCCCCACATTCACCAATTCATAATTATCATTATTCATCTAGTAAAGATAGTAACTATATAAGAGAATTCAAAACTTTTTTTTCTAACGCAATATTTTTATCTATCCAGCCAAAATCAATGTCTTTATTTTCTATGGTAGAAAACTTTAGATTAAAATCATTTTTACCTTCGTCAGTCACCACAACAATATCAATTGGAATTAATATTTTTTCATATGAATACTCAATATTAAAAACCTTTAGTATGGTCATATCACTGGTGTATATGTCGTTTTGTCTATGGGTCTCAATAGATTCACGACTAACAATAGAGGGGGAATCATTTAATAGATCAACGATAAATTTTACTTGAAATTCTTTAGTATTAATAATGTCTAAAGGAATTCTCTCTTTTCTTTCTTTATCTATGTTCCAAAAATCTAAATCATCCATTTTAAAAATAAATACTAAACTTTTTTAAACAAATTAGTTTTTTTAACGTATTTATTGGTGAAGTAGTAAAAATTATTGCTTTTTGTAAAAAAAAGTTTTGGAAACCTCAAATATTGTTGTAGGTTTGCAAAAGAAGAAAATTAAAGTAATGAAAACAGTTTTATTAAATATCGCACATCAACCCCAAGCACAGCATCCGCAAAGAATGTTGAACGGGGAAACTATGCATATTTAATAAGGAATAAAACTTAATAAAATATAGCTAAACCCGTTCAGTAATGAATGGGTTTTTTTATGTCCAAAAACTAGGTGTGATCCACTGGCATGGTTACCTCCCTTGGAAGGAGGGTTATTGTGAGTTCGACTCTCACCACTTAGACAATAAAGTTATTTGAAATATTGATTTTAGAAAATATCGGGGATGTGGTGTAATCAGGTAACATGCGTAGTTTGGGTCTACGAGATACAGTTCAAATCTGGCATACCCGACAAAGTTAGTGGAAACACAATGTGATAATATTTTTTTAAAATGGTGTCAAAAGTATAACAGGTTATTACGCTTGACTGTGAATCGAGAGAACAGGGTTCGATCCCCGTTGACACCCCAGATGTCTCTATATGAGAGACTTATTTATATTGCTCTATCGTATAGTGGTTTATTACGTTCGGTTTTGATCCGAAAAAATTCAGTTCGATTCTGAATAGAGCATCAAATATATGGTGTAAGTAGCTTAGAGTTGTGGTCTCTGTAGATGCGAGTTCGTTCCTCGTCTTATACCCAAATGCAGGTAAACAAATTCTCCCGAAGCTGGGGGTTGGTTGTTGGCGTATACTAGTTACGTTGGTTCAAGTCCAACTGCCTGCCAAAATAATAGTTACCTTGCTTGTTCCGTCAGGGGTTATAAACTCATAAAGTAGTTAACGGAACCCCAAATGGAGGACTTGCCTTAGTAGTAGAGAACTTTTGTAGGAACAACTTTTATTTAAACAATGGTCTGTGGTGGAATTGGCTAAACACGTCAGGTTTTGATTCTGATGAGCACATCGCTCTTGTGGGTTCGAGTCCCACCAGACCATCTAGTTAATATTAATTCTAATTATCTACCACAAACCATATGTTGACAACATTCATCAAATGACCAATAACGTCTTTGTTCACTCATATCACATTTAATATTTATAATCCTTAGTCATTCGCATTTGATCAGCATATAGCTCTTCTTTTTGTGGATATTTAAAATTAACAATATGAAAAACATAATCATCCTTCATCATACCCTCTCTGAAGTCGTTCATGTCATGTTTAAAGTTCTCAGAAAAGTATTCTGCCTTTTCGTTATCTGGAAATATAAATAGTCTATTCCACAAATCAAACGTAGCGTGATCCATCATTTTAAGACCATTCCATTTAGTTTGAATTACAATACTATGTTTATTGATGACTGGTTCAATGTCCCCTTCTTCACCAATTAACTTTACTCTATATATACTCATTACTGCATTAATTTTTATTTACAAAAGTGAGCGTAAAGCCCACTCATCACGTAGTGTGGGTGGGTAGTTCACAATAATTCTAAGTCATCTTTAAAGTGACCACTAATACTCATATTTTATTTTTTCTTTTTCTTCTTACTTTAGTGTCCTTTGTTGGTTCCTTTCTGAAAGAGTTCTCATCGAACCCCTTACTTCTTCCAACAACCTCATTACCACCAACAGGAGTATCGATTTCAACATCCATAGATAACACACCACTTAAGAATTGACTAATCTCAGAAAATGTCATTACCGAATCTTTTACTTTATAAAAATGTAAATCACCTAGATTGGGGTTAATTATTAATTTCTTATACCCACTAAGAAAAAAGATTGGTGTTTTAAATTCCACAAACAAATTCTTTAGAGATTGACTAATTTTTAATGTGTTATATGTTTCTTGTGATGTTACATTACTAAACCACGAATTTTGGTTCTTATCTTTCTCAAAAATTTCATCGAAAGAATAATCTCCAAATGAAAATATTTGTTTATCATTGACTGTATACATTATTGCATCATCACCAAATAGTGTATTTTCTTTTTTATTGGGAATTTTTAATGACCGAGGGTTTAAGAACGGGTAAATTTCACCACAAAAACCAATAACATCATACTTATTAAGAGATGGGAATGACCTATATTGATTTCTATCGATGTTAATTTCTTGCTTCTTTCTTTTGTAATGGATAGTTTCATCAATACCGAATGCAGATGCACTATCATAATAGTCTCTAAAATTTGAATATATTTTCATATACCAATTAATACGAATTAATATCGAAAAAGTTTTGATTAAACTAATAAATTGTTAATGTTTTTTCTTTATAGTTTATCACCGCAGAACAGTGAGTTAGATAATCCCCACCAATAATTCCAATAACGTGCATATTTCTTTTTCTAAGATCACTAATTACTGGTTTTAAATCAATGCCACTAAATTTAATGTTTAATATATAATCCCTATCACTAACCATTGTATTTGTAATTCTATATTTAATTAAACTACCACCAATCCCAGATAATTCAGAATTAGTAGTATGATATTTAAATTTATAATTCTTAGACTGATTAATATCAATAATAGATATGGTCGCACCTGTGTCTAATAAAAAATTACCGATATAACCATTAAGTGTTAGTCTTACAAAATAGAGACCCTTTTTTTCATATAATTTAAATTCATGTGAATTTTTATTAATGGGTTCACTAATTGATGTAGTTAGTATTATTACTAATGTAAAAAAAATGATTCTCAATAACTTCATTATTATATAATTGTTTATATAACGAAATACGTAAATAGTATTGATAAAGTTAACTTCTGTGACAATTTTTTACACAATCGGTTGCGCTATTCTGGGTGTAATTCAATAGTACCCTTCTTGTATGATATATTTGCGTTCGTATCGTGGAAAAAGTCAGAACCTAGAACACCAACAACACCAATTCCTAGTTTTTTAAACTTACTCACAATTTCATTAATATCAATACCCGCAACTTGCATTTGAAATTCATTGTCTTGAGCACTAATCCTGTAGTTTGAAATTCTGTACATCGATCTTGAGCCATTAATACCAGTGGTCATACCATTACCAATTCTATTCCCAACAGAAAATCCATATTTTTCAGATTGATTAATATCAAGTATTGTTATTGATGCACCAGTATCAATCAATAAAAATGCTTTTTTATTGTTTATCTCCGTTTTTAAGAAATACAGATTGTTTAATTTAAATAGTGCTAGTTCATTAGGTTCGTGTTTCACACATGAGGTGATCATTAATAACCCTAAAATTGCGAGTATTTTGAATATTCCTTTCATATCTATCTTTTATTGGGTGACTCCCCACAATAAATACAAAAATATTTACCCGTTTTCTCATTTAGTTTTTGAGGTGTTACTATTGCTTCTGATGATTTAGAAATATAGTCCTTAAAGTATTCTTTACATTCTTTACTTGTACAAGTCTGAGCTATTGTTTTTAACATGATTTACCATTTTTTTAGTGGACAATTTGCATTAACTACTTTAGTTTTTGCTGGCATATAACAACCACATTGAGTACATGATTTTACAGGGGTGAAGTGTTCACATTCAATACAGGTTTCTATTCTACTTTGTGCTAGTTCCCTTTCCTCCTCAGTCATCAAGCCCTCAGCAATTTGTTTAGCCCAACCCTCGATTATGTCTTTAATCACACTCAATGTCTTTTAGAATTTCAATAAGAGTGAATCTAGAATCGTCATACGACAGACCATGTTCCTCAGATAAATAATTTATTAATTTATCGATTTTTTTTTTCGATGTGCATAGAATTTTCTTTTTTGAAATAATCCTATGTGAATCTCTATCATTATAACTCATTACCTATAAATAAGCCTACCACCTTTGTTAATATTTATCGGTTTTGTTGTAGACTCAAATAGTGTATTATCTAGTATTTCACCACTATTTAATGCCCTATTATATATTCTTAATTTTTGTAGTGAACCATTAAATGAATCAGCAAACCCATTCTCAATGGTTAAGTTACTTTTATCTGGGTCTTTCACTAGTAAATCTTGTGTTAAGAACTCAAAGTTACGTAAATAAATTTGTTTATCTAAGTTAAGATCAGTAATCGTTGTTAATTCTAACGCTAATTGAAATACCCCAGTGGTATCATTTTCTTCTAAAAGAATTTTACTGGATAGAATATGCCATTCATTTAAACCCCTTTTATATTCAACACTATCATCACTCATATTTGGGAGTGGTGAATATATTGTTTGTGTTTTAACTAACTTACCGTCACTGCCCAATAAAACTAATTTTATTTCAGATAAACTAGATGAGAATATACCCGAATCAAATATAGATACGGAAAAAACATAGTCTTTGTTTGGTTTTACGTCAATAAATTCATTTAGTCTAATAAAGTAGTTGTCGCTAAATGATGTACCAGAGGTAGGTACCACCTCAATCACATTTTCACTAAACGTTATGTTATCATTCAATAAAGTTAAGTTATTTGATGGTGTTGTTTCACCACTTAAAACAGTAAAATTATCGTCAATATTTTGTTGTGTATTACCAGTATAGAGATCAGTTACCTGACCATCGAAATGGTATGAGTTCTTTAGACCTTCACTACCACCACCCCATGAAATATTATACGGCACACCTATTTGTTTATCCCTAGTATTTGATATAGCAGTAAAATAGAATTCATTAATATTATCAATACTTTCAAACAATCTCCCATTTATATAGAATGATATTGTGCCAATTCTCCTCTCACTACATTTGGGATCATCCTCTTCTAATAATACGTTTGGTGTGTATGTGAATGTAACCGTTGTCCATCCAGTAGTGGTGAGTATTTTAGTTGTTGTTAGTTCTCTAGTTATACCATTCTCATTAACATATCTATAAAAAAGTCTTTTTTGAACATCAATACCAATAGCAACAGCATTATCGTTAATTGAATTTTTTTCTTCGAAAATTTCTACACTTTCAGTTGGTTCATCTAAATTTCTAATTGCTTTTTTCTGTTGGTCAACATACTTAATTGAGTTGAGGTAGTTACCTTCACTGGTTGTAACCCCACTATACGTAATGACTGTCTCTACTTTGGTGTGTGTTTGACCGAGAACACCATTGGGTACCGTAGTTTCAACTTCAGTGCTGATCCTATTTACTTCACCCTCATAAAAAGAATTATATTTATCTTCTGATCTTGTACCCAGAAAAAACAATATTCCTTTTGTGTCTTGATCTAGATATATTAATGTCTCAAGAGTTACCCCAGAACCATACCTAGACGGTAATACCTCATAGCTATATCCATCTAACTTAAAGAATCCCTGTAAATAACCACCGTCTAAAGTAAAATAATTACCTATTGTTTGGTCAGTTACTCCAGACATTGCATAATTACTATAATCAACACCATTAGGGGTATATTCACCAATTCTAAATAATGAAAGAGATTTATCACCTTCATTTAATATTAGTTTATTATATGGATTATCTGTTCTACCATTATCAATAGCAGTTAATCCAAAATCATTAATGGTTTGTGTTTTACTTATTGCTAAATCCCATTGATTTAAACTCACAACACTTAAACCACTATTTAAATCCCATGAACTGATATTTGATATATCTATACTAGAAACAAGTCCCTCTGTTGTTAAACTTTTTGTAATCTTATTAGACATTTAATTCGTTTTAGATAAATACTTAATAATTAGGAGTATTTATAAAAAACTATATATATGCGAAGCGATAAACAATTATTATTTGAGAGAATGTCAAGTATTGGTGGTGCACCAGAACAAAATATAAACGAAGTTGGTGATGGTACAGCAAATAATTTTATTAATGATTTAGCTTCATTAGTGGAGAAGTATGGTTATTTCATTGAAATTTCCGATCCAGTTAAAATTATTGAATATGGTGAAGATGAATTTAGATATGTAAAACAAGATATATTTAATGCAGTACAAAAAAAATATTTACCGTTTTAAGTCATGAACATTAATAAAATTAAAGCAATTGCTGAGTCATATACAAAAAACTTTAGTCTAACTGAAGATAACAATAGCTTTATTTTAAAGTTAGATGAGAAGTTTCATAAAAACTTTAGAAGTGAGATTGACAAAGCAATGGGTTTATTTATAAATGAAACTAAGACCCAAAACTTAACATGTAAGTCAAAACATAATATAATAATTATTCCGAAGAACACCTCACTTAATGAATCTGAATATGACGGTAAGGATGTTGATTTTAACAAACCTTCAGTAACTAATATTAGTGAAAAAAACATAGAAACTAAAGATGATGAAACTAAAAAACCAAGATACTGGTCTAGTAAATTTTGGTCAGATAAGTCAGTTTCCGAGCTTTTAGGTGAGGTTATTGAACCTGAAAGTATTGATGTAACTAGCTTACCTATGAAGGATGAGCTTAACCCATTGATTTGGGATGAAGAACAACATATGCACGAAGAAGTTAGAAAATTTCTTTTAAAGAACGTTCTTGAGTTTATTAAATATTCTAATCTAGAAGATGTAGAATATAAAGATATTATTTTAACTGGATCAATAGCTAATTTCAATTGGTCAGAACACAGTGATTTAGATATTCATATTTTATTTGATTTTGGTCAAATTTCAAGTGATAGAGAATTTGTTTCTGATTATTTTAGAGAGAAAAAAAGAAACTGGAACCAAAAAATAGAAGAAGTTAGAGTTAAGGGATTGCCTGTTGAATTATATGCTCAGGATACCTCTGAAGATCATTCATCTACAGGTATTTATTCTATTTTTAATAATGAGTGGTCAAGTAAACCACAGAAAACAATGATTAATTTGGATATGCCTTCAATACAATTAAAGGCATCTGACTACATGAATGAAATTGACGAGCTTCTAAATATACAAGACCCAGAAGTTGCAAATCTTGAGGCAGATAAGTTAATGGATAGATTGGGTGAATACAGAAAATCTGGTCTACAATCAGAAGGTGAATACTCTGTTGAAAACCTTGTATTTAAATTACTTAGAAGAAGTGGTTATCTTGAAAAGATTTCGGAAATAAAGAAAAATAATCTAACTCAAGATTTAACACTGGAAAATCTATCTGAGGGTGGTTTAAAGGATAAACTAAAAAAGGGTACTGTCGGATTAGGGATGGTTGTTGCGTTACTAGCTGCTGACTATACCTCTAACGATCTTAAGGATGCTGGGATCGCTGATGAAATAATAAATCAAGCTAAAGAATGGATCGATAGCGGAGTTAAAGCTTATTTTGGAAAATGAAAACATATATAGTAACTAAGGAGCAAATAGATGCACTTGTTGAAACCAAGAAAAAAAGGAATGGAATAATAAAATCCATATGTGAAGAGATGGATAAAAAAATAAAATTTCTTCATGAGGGTAAACAATTAAACGATGCAGTTACAGATACATTACTTAAATATAGGAAACGGGGATTATTGGATGATAAGATTTTTACAAAAATAAAAGAAATATATTCACCCAGATAATAAAAACTTACTTTTCTACTTAAATTAAGTATTTATAAAAAAATGTAATTACACTAAAGATTAACTTTTAAAAAGATGAAGAAAGATACTTCTAACAATAATTTTTACGCAAGAGTCAGAGAATTAGCTAAATACGGCACAAAAGACCACGTAAACGAAAACAAATCAATAATTAATACCACTCTTATAGATTATGTAAGAAGCAATAGTGGAACAGCATATGGTATTGTTAAAGAAAATCACGATTACTTCATAAAAGTTAGTACCTCACAAGATAATATATTAAACGAAAGTGATTTTGCGTTTATTAATGGGCTTGAGAACAAAAATTTATATAAATATACCACACTACATGATGCTCAGAAGAGAAGAAATATGTTTAAAAGCACTATTGACGAATCTTTCTCTCTTGAGACTAAAAAAGAATCTAGTGACACTAAGCCTGAAACCACAGTAACTTCTAATAATGTAATCACTAATAGAATTCTAGAAGGTAGAAAACAGGTAATGACTAGTACTAACGAGGCATTTAAAAAAAGGTTAGAAAAAAATATTCAGGAGTCTTTTAAAGCTAAAGATGATGATAGAGTATTAAACGAAACCGCAAAAAACTCAATACAAAAAGCATTGGGTCTTGTTTCTGAAAGTGAGGAAATTATAACTGCTGATTCTGAAAGAAAAGATTCTGATGATGTTAATACCAAAAAAGGTAAGGAAGAGTCTCAGTCACCAGTAAATGATAAGAATGCGAAATCTGAAGCGGATAAAGCTCAGGCTAAGGATTCTATTCCAACTGAGGCAAAGGTTAATGAAGCAGAAGATTTATCAACTGCTGATTCTGAAATTACTATTTCTGATTCACTTGTTAATAAAGAAAACGAAAAACACGAAACAGCTCAGGCACCTGTTAATGATGAGAATGCGAAATCTGAGGCAGAAAAAGCTAACGCTACTGATTCAATGCCAGCAGAACTTAAGCAACCTGAATCATTATCTGTAAATAGTGCTAAAACTAAGGATGATGTAGTTAGTGAAGATGTTGATAAAGGAACACCTTTCGATAAAAAAGCAACAGATAGCGGTAGTGATATTATAACTGCTGATTCTGATCATACCGATGGAGATAGAGTTGATAATGAAACTAAATCTGAAACGGCAGATTCTGATTATTCAGATAAAACACAACCAGAAAAGGGATATAAAGAAGAATCGGGCGAGGCACTAAAAAAAGAACCATCTAAAGTAGATGTAGTTGCAGAGGCAGAAGATTTGACAACTAAAGATTCTGAAATTGTTGATGGTGATATCATGCCAAACAAAAAAGATAAAAAGGAATCTGCTGATGCACCAGTAAACGATAGTAATGCAAAGAAAAATGCAGAAAAAGCTAACGCTACTGATTCAATGCCAGCAGAACTTAAGCAACCTAAGTCACTATCAGTGAATGAGGGACTTGAAGACGAAGATGAAGCGTCAATGGATGGTGATGGTGGCGATGAAATTGAAGCTGCTATTGATTCTCTTGATGATCTAGATGCCTCTGAACCTGAAGTTGAAGCTGGTGAAGAAAATGGTGATTTAGATGATATTGATATTAATACTGTTGATGCCTCTGAACCTGAAGTTGAAGCTGGTGAAGAAAATGGTGATAACTCACTTGAAAAACAAGAACTAGATAAATACATTGGTAAAGCTGCTGAAATCGCTAGAAATATGAATATGCCAGCAGAGGATGTAAAGGCAATGATTAATAGTATAACTGCATCTGTTGAAGATGAGCTTGCTCAAATGGAGACAATTGATAAAGAAGAGATTGCAGATAAAATTACTGACGCTAACGGTGCTCCTGAAACAGGAGAAGTTGAGGAATCAACTGATGATAGTGGACTTTCTGATGAAGAAGAAACTAATATCGATGCACAAATTGATGCACTAGGTGGTGGTGAAGTTTCTGACGAAGGTGGATTTGATTCATTTATTCAAGATAAAGGATACGAAGGCATGGGTGGTGCTTCTTCAATGGAAGCAGCAAACCTTATTAGTTCTTTTGCTAACGACTATAATGAAGGTGAAAATGACGGTGACTTTGAAAGAGTTGCGATTTATGTAACACCAGAAGTTGCTGCTGAATTAGCTGAATATGGACATGCGGATTATGTTGATCAATTACCAAAGGTGGAAGAAGGTAGTTTGTTTGACTATGGTGCAGTTCAGAGTAATGACTTAACGGGTGAACCTTTAGGTGAAGATGATGATGATGAGGTATCAAATTCAGATATGCCTGAGCATCATGAAGAGGCTCCTAGTGCAATGGCACCAGCGGGTACTATTATGGGGGTTGGTACACCACCGAAATCAAAGAGTATAAATATTGATCTAGCAAACGATACTGTTAATATGACAGTAACTGAATCTAAAGAAGATCAATTAAGGAGATACGTTAGAAAAAAACTACAAGAAAGGGTCGAAGGTAAGAATTCACTAAATGAATCACAAACCTCCCAACTAATTGATAAGTTGATTGATCAACATCTCAAAAACTTTTCCAAATAAAAGAGTCCCCGTAAGGGGATTTTTTGTTATATTTATAAAATAATAATAATAGGTTATGACAAAAAATGATGAATTAAAATTAATTTTTATATTAAAAGTTGGTTATAATGCAAAAAAAGAAGGGATTTATGAATTCCTTTTCAGTAAAGCACCATATGATATTGAAACAGATAATTATGACTGGGGAGAATTACCAGCATCAAATTTTATCGATACTTTAATACCACTTGAGTATGTTAATGACATGGTGAAACTTAAAACCAAAAAGTTTAATTTAATTTGTTTACATGAATCTGACGATAGACCATACGAACATGGGTTTTTCTCTATACATGCAATTGCTTATGAAGACTATAATGGTGAGGATGATGATAATAATTTAGACGATAATGCTGTTTTATGGAATGATCTACCAATACTTGTTTTTCATTATGCAATGTCAAAAACTCAAGTGTTAGAAATTTTAGGTGAAAGAGACTTTGTTTTGGATGGTGAAAACCTAATTTATAATGGAGAAATCAAATCCTAGTATTTATACTAAAAAAGTATGTCTAAAGTACATGAAACTTTAAATAATGAAACCAGTGGTGGTGTTGATCACAAGCCACTATTCCCAGTTAATGATGAAATTGAACAATTAAAAAGGGAAAGAAGGCTATATGCCAAAAAACTAAGAGAAGAAACCCCTCATTATGTACCAATAATACATACTTCAACTGGTGAACTTAAAACACCTGACCAATTAACACCCGATGAACAAGATCATGAATTCTTAAGATGTTCCATTGATCCAATATATTGCATTAAAACATATTTTACTATTTTTGACCAAACTGCTGGATATTCTGGTGAGATTGTTCCGTTTGAATTATTCCCATTTCAAGAGGAATTAATTAATAGTTATAGAGATAATAGATGGAACATAACAAACAAATATAGACAGGCAGGAGTATCAACAAGTACCTGTGCATATATTGCATGGTATCTCATGTTTAATGAAAATAGAGAGGTTGGTGTGGTTGCAGATAAAGTAACAACAGCAGAGGAAGAACTATTAAAAGACATTGCAAACTTTATTGCTGATTGTCCTCATTATATAAAAATATTTCCAACAGTAAAAGACACCAATAAATTAAAAATTTATGATAATGGTTGTAAGATAGGTGCATTTGCTGCAAACGCAAACGGTATGAGGGGTCTTACCCCAACACTTGTTTTTTGGGACGAGGTTGCGTGGTGTGATAAAAGTTTACAGTTTTGGACATCAGCAAAACCAACACTACAAACAGGGGGTAGCGTTATTTTCGTTAGTACACCAAATGGTCTTGACCCAGTTTACTATAAGAACTTTAATGAGGCAAGTGATTCAAAAAAGCAAAGTAATTTTAATGCAATTGAACTTTGGTGGTATAATGACCCTAGATATACAAGAAACAAAGAAACTGGAGATCATGATCTTAAATGGGTAAAAAATAAGGGTCTTGATAATGAGATTAGTATCAAAGATGAGGACTTTACAATTAAAAAAAGAAAACAATTCATTGAGGATGATTTTAAGCCTACCTCAAGTTGGTTTGCCCTTCAGTTAATAGATTATCAAGACAACCCAAAGAAACTCGCTCAGGAGCTTCTATGTTCGTTTCTAGGGTCAGGTGATAACTTCATATCTGAAGAGCACCTTAAAAGAATTAAAGACGAAGAACATCAAAAACCTATTCGTGAAGAATGGCTCGATAAGAATATGTGGATATGGGAAGACCCTATCGATGGTGAGGAGTATATTATTTCACTAGACGCATCTTCTGGTCATGGTGAGGACTATTCCACACTTAACGTTTTTAAAATTAGGAAGGTTGTCGCTGAGAAGATGATCAGGAAAAACGGTAGGAATAAAAAGAAAATGGTTAACTCCCATAAATTAGAACAGGTTGCGGAATACTATGGTAAATTAAATCCACAACAATTGGGAGATATTGCACAGCACTATGCGGGGCACTATAACGATGGTTATGTTATTGTTGATGTAACTGGTGGTCATGGTACACAGACAGTAGATAAACTATTGGAAATGGGTCATGATAATGTACACTACTCGGAAATAACACACAAACCAACAACTAATGTATTAGGGTCTTATGTAAAAACAATTAATAAGCAAAATCCAGACGGTTCATATAAAAAAGTGGACTTAATACCCGGTTTTATGATTGGTTCTAACAGGGGGTCGATATTACATGAGTTTGAAAGAAGTGTTAGAATGAAAGATGTTACAATTAGGTCAAAAAGAACATCAGATGAGATGGATACATTTGTTACCGTAAGTGGAAGTAGAGTTGCAGATCACAAAAGATCATTTCATGATGATTCATTAATGGGATGTGCAATTGCTTGTTATGTTGTTAATTTTGACATGGTAGACCTTAAAGCAGATAATAATAAAACAAAAAAAATACTTGAGGCTATGGCTAAGTATACTAATACTATTGACAAAGTTCAACAACACATAAGAGATAATTCAAATACTAGGTCACCAGATTTTTCAAGTTCAAGACAAAATCCATATGGTGGTCATGGATGGTTATTCAAAGGATTGGAAAAGAAGAAGAGATAAAGTATTTATTAATGATTTTAATAGATATTAATAGTATTTATAAAAAAGTATAATTTTATATAAAAATGGCAGACAGAACAAATAGTACGATTTTAGAAAAAATAACACAATACCTACAGTTTGAAGAGTCTGGTATGCCATCTGGTGAAGATCAGCAAAATAAGAAGATTGTAATTAGAGGTAATAAGCCTGAAGATATTCTAAGAAAAAGCAGAGAACTTCAGCAAGCACAAAAAAATCAGAAGAAATTTTTTGATACCACAGATAAGGCGTATCAAAAATCAATGCAATTTGAAGCACAGAGACTACCAGCATATCTTGATTACGAGGGTATGGAGTATTACCCAATAATCGGTAGAGCACTCGATCTAATTGCTGAAGAAGCAACTACCATTGGAGAGACTGGTAAAATGTTAAACATATATAGTGATAAAGATAGAATTAAAGATCAACTAGAAAGTCTATTTTACGATAAACTTAATGTAAATGTTACTTTACCTCTATGGACTAGAAATACAATAAAATATGGTGATAACTTTGTTTATTTATTAGGTGAGAAGACAAAGGGAATAGTTCATGCGAAACAACTTACCAACTATGATGTTGAAAGAAAAGAAACAATCACTAATGGTAAATTAACCGTTAAATTCACAGAAAGAGACGGTAAAAATGAATTTAATATATTTGAAATTGCACATTTCAGGGTTTTAGGTGACGATAAATATTTACCATACGGATCATCTATTCTTAATAAACTTAGAAGAGTATTTAGGCAGCTAATTATGGCAGAAGATGCTATGCTTACATATAGAATTTTAAGGGCTGGAGAAAAAAGAGTCTTTAAGATTGATGTAGGTAATATGGATGATGATGATATCGAACCATATATTGCTCAAGTTGCAAACAACTTTAAAAGAACTGCAAACGTATTTCCAGAGAATGGAAATATCGATTATAAATTTAATATTTTAGGTAATGACGAAGATATTTTTTTACCAGTTAGAAACGGAAATACTCAAACAGGTATTGATACATTACAAGGTGCTTCTAACCTAGATCAAATACAAGATATTGAATATCTAAGAGATAATTTATACACTGGTTTAGGTGTTCCTAAGCAATTTCTTAGTTTTCAAGGTTCTGCTGGTGAAGGTAAAAACATGGCACAAATGGATATTAGATTCACCAAAATGGTGAATAGGGTTCAGGTTGCTATGGTTCAAGAACTTAAGAAGATTGCCATAATTCATTTATTCTTATGTGGGTTTAAGAAAGAAGATATGAAAGATTTCGATATTTCTTTAAATAACCCATCTAGACAGAATGAAATTTTAGAAAATGAAATTTTAAGTACCAAAGGACAAATCTATAACGATCTAACTAGAAGTGAAAATGGGATTGCTGGTATGTCACATACGTTAGCAAAAAAGAAAATATTCCGTATGTCTGATCAGGAAATTGTTAATGACCTTAAGGTACAATATATGGAAAGGGCTTTGGCACAACAATTACAAGATGCACCATTCATAGTTAAGGACACAGGATTATTCAGTGTGATTGAAGACAAGTATGGAACAGGTGAAGCACCAAGTGATGAGGATCGTGAACAAGGAGAAGGTGATTTTGAATCAAACCCAAGTCCAACAGGAGCAGGTGGTGATGGTGATTTCGACACCCCTAATGATTTACCACCAGTACAAGGAGAAGGTAAGAAACGTCAAGTGAAAATATCTATTGACTCATATTTAAATGAGATAATATCAGTCTCAAAGACGGGACAGAATAAACAACTTGAGGCAGAAAGAATTAGCCTCATGGAGGCTGAAAAGAAAAACACTAGTGTTGAAAAAATGAATATTGATAATAGTGTTGTAAATAAGATGGTAGAAGAGATCGATAATCTTATTGATGAGGATGATAAAATTAAATCTAATTTTAAGGAAGTACCTATGAAAAAATGGGTTGACGATATCGAAAATGTTAATATTGATGAATTAAATTTAGATAGTCCTGAAATAGATAATTAGTGAGTATTTATATAAAAGTTATATAGGATGGAAATTTTAAATTTTGGTAAAATAAATAACAGGATGGCAACAAAGTTAGCTAAAACTGAAACACAAAAAGATGTTTTGGATTATATTAACGTCATAAAAGAGTCAAAAACTTTACAAAAAGAATTTTCTATTTATAGCAACCTAGAGAACGAAAAATTCACTAACGAAGCACTTGCAATTAAATTTATTGATGACAATAGAAGAATCATAGACTTTAATGAGTCTGATTACTTAAGTGAGAATAAGAAGATTAGTAGGTTCAACACTGATAAAGAAATAAACAAGGATACTGAAGCTTTATATGATGCAGTCGATATGTTAATTAGAGAAGAAATAAGTACTATACCTAATCCAAAGAAAATAACTAGTTGTTATAATATAATACTCGAAAACTTACTTAGACCAGAAGAAGCTATAGAAGAATCTTCATTAAATACTAATATAGATTTTACCGACTTACTCGATGAATCGATCAAAATTTTTAATAACAAGTATTCAAATCTTAATGAGAATGAGAGAAAAATAATGAACATTCTTATTTATTCTAACCAAGAAAGAAAAGTAGAGCTATTTGAAAGCTGTAAGAACGAGGTTGTTGGAATGCTTAATGACTACACTGAAGAAACACCAGCAATGAAGTCAAAGATTCAGGAGACGCTTAATAAAACAAATTCACTCGAATATTCGGAGGACAATATGATTGAGATATATAGACTATACGAATCCTTATTCTAAAAATAAGGGTTTTGAATTTTTTGTTATGTCAATTATATTGAAATCGATCATATCTTCGTAACCAAATGAATTACCTAGATTTCTAAAGATTCTTTCAACATAATTTGCACCCTCTTCAATCTTAGTTTTACCATTAATAACATTATTTATCATTCCACCATATGTCTTACTTCTATAGTAGCCACCTCTATTATATGCCATCAATGTACTTGAAGCCAAACCATTATTATTTAATGAAATAAATCTCATGTATGATGCTTGCATTTTAATACATAAATCAGGATTATTTCTTAAGTTTTCAAACACTTGATTTACATTATTTCTCACTTGCTGATCTTCTGTTTGAGAATTACCAAGAGGGAGTTTCCAATATCTTTTATTTTTATATATTGGGTCTACTAATCCATTTAATAATTTACCTAACTCTTCTGATGAAAAATCTTTTTTCGTTGCGGGATTATTAATTAGAACATCATATGCAGATATAGGAATAAATTGAGATACACCCATAGCATTTCCACTAGAGTAATTCCAAGGTCTAAATGAACTCTCTTGATATGCTTGAGCTGCAAGTATATTAGAATCCAAACCATATTCCCTACCGTACTTATTAAATGATTCTATTAATAGTTTTGAATATTGTTGTGGTGTTGTAATCTCCAAACCATTATAATTAATTATTGATGTATAAGTAATATCCTCACCGAGATACCCAAATGGGGTATCTCTTTTACCTGATAATATGTTCGCATCATTATTGCAAGTAGACTCAATGAAATCTATTCCCTTTATTGTTAAATCACCCTTCAATGCACCCATTATCGTATTATTTTTAATTCATTCATTCCAACAAAAACAGCACCACCAATATTACCTAAATCAGTATTCCCATTCTTATCTGGATTTATTGTGATTGTACCACCATTAGATAAACCCTCACCAGCAGAAAGTATTGTACTTCCTTTTAATCGCATAGAGGTCGCAAAATCATAAACAAATGGAACTGGATATCTAACAATCTTAGTACCTTCAAAACTAGTTTTTGCAGTATTTGGACTAAAATCATGTGTCACTTTTGTAATTATATATGCACCATTAAATAATGGAATATTCTCTATTTGAAAATATTGTGTTGGTTGTATCATCATATTACCCATCATTGTTACTGTGGATGAATACGCTCTATTTTCGTATACAGAAAACAGATTTTGACCTTTAGGTACTGGTGTTGATTTACTTTCGTCTTGTGCAATCCTAGATAAGATTTGTAAAGACTCATTAGTTTCTGTATACTCTCTAGATGCAAATTTAATATCAGTGAATACCGACTGTGCCTGACTCCCGAATCTAATTCTAAATGCTCTCACTTGACCGTATTTACCATCACCGTAATTAGGATTTAATGGTTGTGGTGTACTGTCTATACAACCATTACTAAAATCTGATGGTAGGTCTTCTGTTAAGCTAACAATACCATCTTCACCAAACTCATCGTTACCATTATCTAAGACACTAGAGGTACCACCAATATACATACACACAAATGATTGCTGTGCTGTTTGTTCTAGACTAGTAAAGGTTCTAAAGGAATCTTCCCAATCCCCCTCCTTAAAACTAAGGAAAGTACTTAATGGGAAGAACTCAAAATTATTTACAGATAAAATTTGTGACATTAATGAAAACATATTTATATTAAAGTCCTTGGAAGCATCCACCAATTGATCCACTGAAATAACACACCCTCTTTGGGTTTTATCACCAACAACACTATTTACACCACCGATATCATTAAATGCCCTATCCACAAATACAAATGAATCGAATAATGTACTTCCGTTTTGATTTGTAGGGAATCCTCTTGCCACTGACCCTTCACCAGCAATCCATTTATCGTAAATATTTTTAAACGAGTAATATAATTCTGTCTTTATATCACTATCATTAACTCTAGATTTTATTCTTTCCTTTTCCTCAGTTATTTCATCTCTTCTGTTTTTAATATTTTCGCTAAAGTAAGTAAAAAATGATTCGAAATATATATCAGCATATTCCTTTTTATCATTATCAATTATCTCGTCTAATGTTTGGTAATCTGGGTAGTTTGCTTTTCCCGATAGTAATGAATCAGAATTAGACAATAAATAATTATTATTTGGTTTACCAATAAGATACCCTAATAATAATTCATTATTTTTTAGCTCGTCTCTAATTTCGCCTTCACTTAGTGAGTTATCCCTAATTGTAGTTAAAAGTACTAAAAGATTAACCAAAAAAACTTCATAATCTTCACTATTAAATGTTTCATCAAAAGCATCTAAGAAGAAATCCCTATCATTTTTAGATAAATTCAATACCTTATTAATATTTTCTTCACTATCATCCTCAATTTCAGTTATAATTATATTATCCTCAAATAATACTGTATTATCAATAAATAACTCATTATAACTTTCTTTAAAAACATTATCTGTATGGTATTTAATATAGCCACCCATATAAGGAATTAAAAAATTAGGTACCTCAAGTATCGATGGTATTAAGAAATACTGTCTATATTTATCCTTTTGGATACCGTTCGCAATACCAAAACTAGACAATAAAAAGAATACATTCTCTTCTGTTTTATCTCCCAAAACATCAATAAGATAAGTGGAATGTAAAGACAATACATCTACCCATTTATCTAGAATACTTTCATTATCCAAAAGATTAGTGGTGAACTTTGAATCATACTCATCCTCACTATCTAAAAATAATGGTATATTTTCTTTGGAAAATTCATCAACAACCAGATTATTAGTTGTAAGACCAATGAATTTAACAAATTTCTGGAAAAGAGACGGTGCTAATGATTCTTGAAACTCATCAACTATTGTATTACCATTTTCAACCTTAACCTCAATATCATTTCTAGATACAGAAGTAAACCCTCGATTATATCCGTCATTAGATGGGTCTCTAAAAAACTTTTGATCCGTACCACCCAATGTAGTATATTTTTTTGTAGTATCACCTGAAGGTAATGAAGAATAATTATTAATATTTCCATTTTCTTCTTCCCTTTTCAGGAATTTATAAAATTCATCAACATCAGTTTTAAATAAATTTGACGTTTTATTAATCGATTGGGACGTTAAACCAATTAACTCACTATCGTCTAATGAGTTTATTAAATTGGCTGCGTCTGATTTACCTCCAAATTCTAAAATATTACGCTCAATTTCACCATCAAAAGCATTGGAATAGGAATATTGTGTAAACACATAAAATCTCTCCAACATACGATCAATAATATCACTAGGGTTGTTTTTTGTGTTATCTAATATATATGGAGACTCATAGTTTAACCCATTTAATTCATTTAATTTAGAATCCATTGGATTTAGTGGTATCCATTTATTATTACCCTGATCGTCAGTTTGTTTCTTTAGATTAGATATATTATCTATTGCAGTGTAATCAACAAATTTACTAATAAATTCATTCACAAATTCTACCTCTGGAAAAGGTTCAGATAGGTTATTACTTAATTTCTCAGGTATTCTTTTTTCTTGTCTTTTTGTTGCACATTGATTGATATCAATTATATTCTCTTCAACAACATAAAGTGGAAATGCCGTAACTATCTTTTGTTTATTCTTTTCTTTAATTGATGAATCTGAAGAGATGGTATTGAAATATTCATTATGATGTCTTTCTGCTCTAATACCAACGTCTCTTAGTTTATTGTAAAATGAATCAACGTCATTACAAAGAAATCTAAAAACATTACCTATTGTTGGGTAACCTTCATCACCAAGCTCTTTTCTTGCAATACTATTAACCTCATCAGTGAAATCCTCATTCGATTTTTTAATTCGATCTGATACACTATTCAGTTCCTTCAGTATTCTTATATAGAAATCAGTAATATCTAAAACAAAATATTTTTCAGGTAATTTAGAATTTAATCCACCACCAATAGTTATAAAATTCTCTGGTATTGTATATTCTATAATACCAAAAGAGAGTATGTTGAGTTTTTCTCTAATACTTTCTAATAGTCTTTCATTAAAACTATTGTCATCACTATTTTTAAAACCTATATAAATTTTATTGTTTGTTACTAGATTAACGTTCGATGTCCCTTCGTTATTAATTAACGCTTCAAATTTTCCAGTATTTCCAATTATTTCATACGTATCGCTTGGCTCAACAACAGTACCAACAACAGAACTATATATAATTATTTTTGAATTACTTTCATCTCTACTAGAGTCATTAGCATGAAGCCAAAATTTATTTACTGACCCCCTTATTTCTTGAAGTCTTTCTAGAAGAGTTCTATTCTCCTCTAATTTTTTATTTATATCTCCTGCTTTTGCTAGATCATTAATACCTTCATATAGTGTTTCTAGTTTTTTTATGTACTCATAGGTATTCTTAGGCACACCAGTAGGATCAGAACTTATTGAAGATACCTCTCCCCTTTCATCTAATTCCATTAAACTACTAATTAGGCTATATTTAAATAATACATCACTTAAAGGAGCAAATGTTCTAACAATAAACTTAGCACTAACGGTAAAAGTTGATTTATCACCATTAAAATTAGTGTCAATTTTAGTTAAGTGTAGATCATACTTAATTGCCTTACCATAGAAACCCTTTAATGTTAACTCAAAAATTGGAGGTGGAAAGTCAAATAAAATACTATATGGTGAATCCTTGCCCTCATTAAATAAAACCAAACCCCTAACATCCTCAAAATCTATTGTCACCGTAGGCACATATGATGAGTTTATTAATACCTTAATGTTTGTAATCCCAAAACCCTCATATTTAGTTTCAGTTGGATTTATATTATAGTTTTCCGACCATTTTGTTGTATGTTGATAGTTATTTTCCTCAGACTGATCAAACCCCATTAGGTTTATTTTAACTGAGTCATTATTAAAACTACTTTGAGTTTTTAACGCAACGCCATCATCAATTAATATTGATCTACTTTTCCTAATTGCCTTTAATTCAGCAAAAATGGTCAAATCTTCATACGACCCAATACCATTATCCTCCACAGGTAAAATACCTATAACTTCATTAGGGTCAATTAAATTGACATTGCTTTTAGTTGCCATATATTCTATTTCTAATAAATACAGTTATAGTATTTTCCTACTTTACTGTTAATTTATATAAAGTTACGAGTATTTATTAGAAATAGTAAAGAAATTATGTCTAAAGTACTTGGTGTAAATGAAACTGGTTTTGGATTACTCATTGAGAGAGATGCTGGCTATATTGATGGGTCTTCTCTAAATAATGAAAAAGTAATTAACGAGTCATTTAAAATAAATCCAGATCAACCACTACTTATTAATTGTATTCTTCAGAAGTGGGGAGTGAAAAATAAGAATGGAAGGGTTTATCCAAAGGATATACTTATTAGAGAAGTAGAGAGATACCAAGAACAAATTAACACTAACTCTGCAATGAACGAAGCAGATCACCCTGATTCAAGTGTGGTTTCTTTGGATAACATATCACATGGAATAAAAAAAATGTGGTGGGGACAAGGTGAAAATCAACATGTACTTTATGGACAATTAGAAATCATTACTTCACCAGCATATATGAAACAAGGAATTGTTTGCATGGTCGGTGATAAAATAGCTGAATATTTAAGAAGAGGATATAGATTAGGTATTTCTTCAAGAGGAGTTGGTTCTCTTAAAGAGGTTAATGGTCAAAATGAAGTACAAGAAGATTTCGAGCTTATTTGTTTCGATTTAGTTTCTTCCCCTTCAACAACAGGTGCTTACTTATTCCCAGAGAAAAACGAATTACAAATGGGAGAAGCAACAATAAATAAGAATAAATTAATAAAAGAAGATACAAAAATACTAAGTGCATTAGATAGATTTCTATTAAATTAATAATTTAATTTGATTTTTCTAAAAAAAACCACTATAGGAATTATAAAAAAATGTACTTTTTTGATTTAATAATGTATTTATAGTTAAAGAAGAAAAAAATGCCTAGTAACGAGAACAAGGATAGTCTAAAGAATGCAGTAACGGATATTGAAAGTATTCTTTCATTAGCTGAAAAAAGCGTTGCTAAAAAAATGAATGAGTCGAATATGAATTCATTTAATAATCTAATTGAAGAAGAAATTCAAAAAATAAAAAAAGAGTCAGTTAAAGAACCTGTTAATGAAGGTGAAACAAAAGAATCACAAGAAGTGATTGACAAATCTGACAAATCTAAAGATGAGGTAAAAAAAGATATCAAAGAATCGAATGAAGTGATTGATCTTGAGAATGCATCAGCAGAAGAAATTGAGGAAGCGTATGACGATGCAAATTTCGTTGACGAATTCAAAACAATCAATTTTGATGATGTACAAAAAGAACTTTCACAAAAAGATGAAACTGCTATCTCAGATGAAGCCGAACAAGAATCATCAAATCCCTTAGATGAAATACAAAAAATGTACGAAACAATGACACAAAAAGTCCAAGAAATCCAAGCGTCTGCACAGAAAGATGAGAAATTTAATGAGTTTAACCATAAAATGGTTGAGGCTTTCGGTGAAGGTTATAAAGAAACCTTTGGTGAAGGTAGAGTTCAAGAAATGTTTGAATCTGTATGTTCAAAAGACGAATTAACTGAGGATTTCGATACTGAAACTGAAGTTGCAAATGCTGAGGCTGAAGTTGCGAATGCAATGAATGATCCTAAAGCAAAAAAACATGGAATGAATGGTATTGGTAATGAGATTAATAGTGAAGTTCCTGATATGGCAGAGTCGTTGTCAGAAAGTGTAAGCCCAGAAATTGCTGCTGCACTTGCAACACTAATAGTTCCTGCTGGTATGGCTGCTAACGAATTCATGAAATATTTGAAGAGTAAGCATCCAGAGGCTGCAACTGCGATTGAGAGATTAGCATCGGCAGCATCAGATTCAGCGGGTACAACAGCTAATATCGGTGGTACAGGAATTGGAGAATCTAATTTAGAGGGAGAACTGGAGGTTACGGAAGGAACTGGTGAAGGTGAAAGAGAAGAAGACGAAATGGTTGATGAAAAGCATGGTGTTTCTTTTTCTGACGGAAAAGTGAATGCTGGTCGTCATGGAAATGAAGATAGAGAAAATGCTACAACATCAAGAAATAGACCACAATGGTCTAATGAATCACAAACCAAATTGAAGAATCAAATTCAAGAAACCAAAAAAGTAACTAAAAAATTAAATGACTTAAGAAAAAATCTTAACGAGTCAACAGAAAAGAACGGTAAGTATAACGAAGTTCTTGGTAAGTATAGAAAACAACTTCAAGAAATGGCAGTGTTCAATAGTAGCCTTGCCTATTCAAATGATATTCTAATTAAAGAATCTAAGTTGAGCAAAGAGGAGATTGATAAACTAACCGAAGAATTTAGAAATGTAAAAACAATTCAAGAATCTGAAGACAAGCATAGAGCATTCATAAGTGTGATGAATGAAGCAAAAACTAAGGATGCAGTAAGTATCGAAGAGGTATTATCTGAATCTGTTGGTGGTAAAGCTTCAAAAGATTTGTTGGGTGAGGCGCAAGAAAAAACAGCGTATTCTAACAGTCATATAGACAAGATCAAAAAGGTCATGGACTATGTGAATAAAAAATAATAATAATAAATAATAATTTTAAAAAAATATAACAATGGGTTTTTTAACTGAAAACAATAGTATTGGTAACATTGGTCTTAAGCAATTAAGAGAACAAAGAGAAGTTATCACAAATAGATGGGAAAGCATCGGACTTTTAGAAGGTCTTGATGGACACATCAAAGAAAACTGTGCTCAATTATTTGAGAATCAGCTTTCAACAATGATTAATGAGTCTACTGATTCAGCTTCGTCTGGTCAATTTGAGACTGTAGCATTCCCTGTAATTAGAAGGGTATTCGCTAAACTTTTGGCTAACGATCTTGTATCTGTACAAGCATTAAACTTGCCAATCGGTAAATTATACTACATTAATCCTAAGATTTCTGTAAGAGTTAATAATACTGGTCACACATCTCCTGATGGAGCATACTCTAACGCAGCAACTGCTGGGTCAAGTACTTCATTTGAAGAAAGATCACTTTATGATGCATTCTACTCAAGTGAGTATGGTGAAGAAGGAAATAGCTTATTTGATATTTCTAAAGGTAGATTTGCTGAAACTACAACTGCATTGGTTTCAAGTGGCTGGACTGCTGGTGATGCATCTGCTGTTTTAACTATCAATGGTTTCTCAACGACTAATACAGGTGAGCTTGTAGGACCTCAAGGAGTTCCTATGGATACTGAGTCTTTCTTAGCATCTATGAAAATTACATCTGACGTAGCTCTTGTAGCTCCAACTGCATATGCAGAGGATAATATCGCTATTGGTGAGTCTGTTCCTTTTAACGTAAAAGTTCAAAAGTATGGTCAAGCAATGGTAAATGCAAGTGGTGAATTATTAGTTGTTATTGACACAACTTATTCAACTGGTGATGCATATGTTGGTCTTAGTGCTGCAACTGCACCTACTTTCACTGCAACATACAGAGTGTATGATGATTTGGAAGAAGATTCAGAAATGGCTGAAGTAACCTTCGGTCTTGATGAAGTAACTGTTTCTGTTGAAACAAGAAAAATGAGATCACAATGGACTCCAGAATTAGCTCAAGATGTTAGTGCATTCCACAACATTGATGCTGAAGCTGAATTAACTGCACTTCTTTCAGAGCAAATGGCTGCTGAGATCGATAGAGAAATCTTGAGAGACCTTAGAAGAGGAGCTGCATGGACATTGAAGTGGGATTATAACGGTCTTAGAAAGCAATCTGCACAGTACTACGGTACTCAAAAAGATTACAACCAAGTGTTGATGACTAAGATTAACCAAATTTCTGCACAAATCCACAAAGCGGTGCTTAGAGGTGGTGCATCTTGGGTAGTTGTTTCTCCAGAGATTTCTGCTGTACTTGATGACTTAGAATACTTCCACGTATCTAATGCTTCTCCAGAGCAAGATCAATATAACATGGGTATTGAGAAAATAGGTGTACTGTCTAACAGATACCAAGTTTTCAGAGACCCTTATGCTCCAGCTAACACTATGTTGATTGGTCATAAAGGTTCTTCAATCCTAGAATCCGGATATATTTACGCACCATACGTGCCAATGCAGTTAACTCCTGTAATGTATAATCCATTCGATTTCAAACCAATCAGAGGTATTATGACTAGATATGCTAAGAAGATGATTCTTAACAGATACTACGGTAAAATTCTAGTTCAAGGACTTCAAACGTTCGGTATTGGTGACTTAACATAAGGTTAAGTAATATTTAAAAATAAAAAGGGTTGTTTTATAAACCCTTTTTATTTATTTTCGTTTTGAATAAATACATATGAAGTATAAACAGAAATATAACTATGAAATAAAATCAATTTTAGATAATCTATCTTCTGATCTATTAAAAAAAGAATACAGAGGTAATTCTAATCCACTATGGGGGCACTGCTATATTGCAACAGAAACACTATTTCATATTCTTAATGATGAGGATAAACACAATACAAAAGCAATGACGCTAAAAGTAAATGGTATTACTCATTGGGTCTTAAAATTTAAGACAGGTGAAATAATTGATATCACCAAAAATCAGTTTAATTTTTCTTTAGATTATAATGAAGGTAGATGTAGGAGTTTCTTAACTAAAGAACCATCAAAGAGAACAAAAATTTTACTAAATAGAATTTATAATGAAGGAATTTAAATTTAATAATACAATTGTTCTTTTTTTAAACTACAAAGAAACAATAAATTTAGAAAAATCAGACTTAAAGAAAATAAAACTAGTTTACTCAAGTAAATTTGAGTCAGTAATAATATATAATTACTTTGATGTTAAGTCATCTAAAAAACTAATAAAAGATAAACTAAATAAACTCAAATTTAGTAATCAAGAAATTATATATGCAAGAAAATGTATAATAAAATATGCATCTAATGATGAGGTAAATATTTTCTTAAATGAAAATCACATCCAAGGTTCAGATAAGTCAAACATAAGATTTGGTGCTTATTATAACGATGAGCTTATTGGGGTTATGAACTTTAATGAAAAAAGAGGTGTAAATGGCTCACTTAAAAAAAATCAATATGAATTATCTAGATTTTCAATAAAATCAGGTAAAATTATTACTGGAATTTTTTCTAAAATCCTCAAAAATTTTATAGAATTATATAAACCAACCTCAGTAATTAGTTTTGCTGATTTAAAATATGTGTCAGATAGTAACATATATGAGAAAAATAATTTTAAGAGAATTAATACACTACCACCTGATTTTAAGTGGTATAACCCAGAACTAAATAAAACTAATCATAGAATTACTTATGGCACAAAATATAAAAAGACAAAAAATTTATCTAATGAGCAATATTCTGAATTCATTTCAAAACTCATAAAAATTTGGGATTGTGGTAAAATAAAATATGAATTATTAATTGGAGAGAATCAAAAACCCATCTACGGTTTTATTTATAGAATTAAAAATAAGATTAATTCTAAGGTTTATATTGGTCAAACTTCTAGACCCCTCAATAAAAGAATTTATGAATATAAAAGTTCGGCAAAAAGAGGTGTTCTTAATAATAAATACCTACAAAGTGCATTTAATAAATATGGTTTTAACAATTTTATATTTGAAATAATTGATAATGCACCAAATATTTATGATCTAAATAAGAAAGAGATTGAATATATAGAAACTTATGACTCCACAAATAGAGAGTTGGGTTATAACCTAGAAGTTGGTGGTAAAAATTCAAGCCCATCAATAACACAAAGACTAGCACTATCAAATAGATTACAAGGCACTAAACAATCTGAAACTTGGATTAGCAATAGAATATCAAAGAAGGGGTCTGAGGAAGCAAAAAAATATGGTAGATTAAAAACAGAAGAAGAAAAAGAACATTTAAGTAAGGTGTCACCAAAATATTGGGAAGGTAAAAATAGATCAGAGATAACCAAAAATAAGATTTCAAAAACTAAACTGGAGATGGGATTATCTGATGAACAAAAAAGAGCAATATGTAAAAGGGTTTTAGTTAAAACACCCCAAGGAGAGTGTATTGCAATATACGACAGTACGTCTGAAGCCTCTAAATTCCTAGCTGAAAGTCAATCAACGATATCCAGAAGGTGTTCAGGTAAGTCAAAAAATAAAGGAAATTATTTTTTTTATTATGAATAAAAAAAAGTATTTATTAATATGAAAGCGTTTAGAATATTGTTATTTACACTAGTATTGTTACTATTCACATCTTCAGCACGTCAGCAAGAAGAAGTGTATATTAACTGGGGTAGTAATCAACAGTTAACTAGTGATCCCCTTACATACACTAAGTTCAATGCGTATGTAACTAGAAGTTTTGCAAGTAAAGATCAATACCATAAATGGGAGTATAAATTTTATTTAGTTAGCCAATCAAGCGTTAATAGTGGATCAAATAGTCCTATTGCTGCAAGCACTTGGTTTTATGGTTTAAAAGTAATTGTTAATAACAATGAAATCACAAGAGATGCATATCCACTGGGAATGACCTATGCTGCAATACATAGACCTATACATTTTTACTATTTAAAGTAAAATGATGATACACCTAGATTTAGATTAAGTTGGGATAACGCAGTTTATGATCCAAGAGGAGGAGGTAATAATGAATAGAATAACGCCAGAAACAAAAATAGAATTTACTATTAAATCGTTTCTTAGTTTAATAGTAACAATACTAGGTATTTTTATTGGATTTTATCAGCTTGTTATTGTCCCTAAGATGGAAAATACAGAAAAAAATATTATTGAAAAGGTAGTAGAAGTTAAAGAAGATGTTGATAATCTTAATTCTAACCTTTCATCAGTAAATACAACGGTAACCGTACTATCAACTAGATTTAGTGATTTAAATAATTTAAACTCTATACCTAGTGCAGGGGGTTTTGGTAATGATTAAAGTTCAAGTTCAGATTGAGATAACTCCTCAATTTCTTCTGTTATTTCTTCGTTAAATTCTTCAATAAATTTAGCGTCTTTATTCATCTCACGAGCCATATCAACAGCTTTCTCATACGATTTATAAAATTCCCTCACTATATCAATAAGTGAGAATTCATCTACCTTCACAATATTAATTTTATTAGGTGTGATTCCTTCATAATCAACAACGAAGTCACTCTTATTAATATCAGGATTTATATTCTTGAGAACAATATTTGATTCACAATAGGAATAAGTCCAGTCAGGTCTTTTATGTTCAACCATTCTTTCCTCAATGAATAAGGCTATATCGATAAAAAGTTTTCTATAATTCTTTAAAATTCTAATTCTACGCTCAACACCATCCACAGGGTCGAGATATAGTACTATGTTTTGTCTTGTTTTATTATCCATTACATATATGTTTGTTTTTGAATATCTTCCAATGATATTTCCTCATCGTTATACTCATAATCATAAATTAATTCTTTTTTAGCTCTAGTTATTGCAACATACTCAAGATTTTTTTCTTGTTGTGCCTCCCATGCTTTTGGTGTCTTTAATGGTATTAAATCTGGTCTTATTATAAAAACCCTATCAGCTTCTAATCCCTTTGATTTATGTATTGTACTTAATACAATTCCTTCCACATCGTCTTTAAATATCTTACCTATTCTATTTTTAAGTTGATCAACGGTTTTACAAATTTTAGATAAGAAAATCAAAGTAGATGCTTGATCAGAAAGTGTAACAAACCCCATATCATCTTCAGGATTTAATATTCCTCTTTGTAGTAATAAAAACTGTGCATCATTAATTTTGTTTTGAGTATCCCTAATAACGTCACTAATCGTTGCCTTATTACCTACCATTTCAATAAGATTTCTACCAATATCACTTCCCTTTATTGTCGCTCTCTTGCCGTTTATTATTAAGTGTAGGAATATCTTCATCAGAGGTGCTGTTTTCCTACATAGAATAAAATCACCATCAACTGGCTCGGAAAAAACATCACCATCTAATCTTACTTGACCTTCTGGTGCATTATCTAATGGCTTTAAATTTGGTACAAGTTTATTTGCATGAGCAACCACACTTTTCGAACACCTAAATGTTGTTGTTAGTGGGAACACCTTTGTATTTGGAAAGTTTACAAACCAATCGAATGATCGATCACCAGTACCTGTAAAACCATAAATATTTTGATGTTGGTCACCTACGGATATTAATCTGCCGATAATTTCGCCTGCCTTATCCTTTTTTAGCATTTTTCTTATCATTTCTTGTTGTGCTCTATTGATGTCTTGAACCTCATCAACAATAACATAATCCTGTGGAAATAAGAAAATCTTATTATTTGTTGCTGGTATATAAATCATGTCAGTGAAATCAAATGTTTTTGTGTCTTCACTTACAATCTCCAGTATTTTTTTTGTTCTTTTTATAAAAAGTTCTTGATTGTATCTATTATTAAAATTATACTTCTCATATAAAAAGCCAATATATTTATCTTTAAATGTTAACGTTGATCTACACAGATCAACCATTTTCTTTAGGTCTCTCTTATATACAGTTAAGTCTATTTCAAGTTCATAAACATCTTCAAGTCTCCAGATTTCTGATCTTGATTTTAGTAGTTTTTTTAGTGCATTCTGTACTTTAAATTCATCAAGTTTAATTGTATCTCCATACTTTCTTTTAATTGCAGAAAGACCCACACCATGTGTAGTACTACTCCTAATGTGGGCGGGTAGTTTTTCTGAAAGCTCATTTTTTATATGCTTATTAAAAGCTAAAAATGTTGTTTTTTTATCTTCAGGTATATACTTACATGCATTAACTATTGTGGTCGTTTTTCCACTACCCGCCAACGCATTTATGAGTAGATTATCATCAGTATATTGTATTGCATCGTAAACATCTTGTTGCTCTACTGTTGGTTTATGTACCATAATTAGTATTTTTTTCTTAAAAGTTCAATCATATCCCATGCATCTCCAAGGGCAGTATGTGATACCACTGAGCTTAATCCTGCTCTTTTTTTACATTCTAACAGAGATGGGCTATGTTTATCTTTATTAAAATCAATAAACGATGTGGTTGGATCAATAAATCTCCTATGATAAAAAGTCTCATACACAACAAAAATCTTGTCAATAAATTTCTTATCAAAATCTTCAAAATTTTTACCTGCTACTGGTATTTGTAAATCAGAAAGACCATTATCGTCTAAGAAATTAAAAAATGCGAGAGGTAGGTTCTCTGGGTGAATAATATTGTTTTCTCTAGCGAACTCAGATTGTTTTGTTTTATCCACAAATGAATAATACTTACTAATAATTTCAATAAGTTCTTTATTCATATTAAGTGCAAATGGAGAACCAGTCAATTCTTGGTAAGGTAATATTGCTCTAAATTTTGGTGCATCTTCAAATGATAATAGTTTATTACTATCCTCAATTATAGCCCCAAACTCCAACATTTGATTATTCCTCTCATTTAAACCCGTAGTTTCAATATTTATTGATAAGTAAATCATATTTCTGTCCAATTTTCGTTACTAACACCACCTTGTAATTCAAATACAGTGTTGTTTTCCTTTACTAATACCTTAAGCCCTTCTTCTCTAAGGAACCATCTATCACTAACTAGAAATCTAGTGAATTTTACCTTATTAAGGTCATCAATACTATTTACACTAAAATCATAATCAGGTAATGGTTCATTATTTAGTAAATCACTAAGCTCATTACCCATATTTCTAGTATCATAAATCAACGATCCAATTTGCTGTGCAATACCATTTAATACTGATTCACAGATCGCCATTTTATTAATGTCATCTTCATTCATACTAGTGGTACCATTCTTTATTCTTTCACCTTCCCTTTCTAAGAAGTCACTCATGAAGTATCGAGTAATTTCAAATATAAAATATCTATCCTCACTACTTAACTCATTATCTATTTTAAGTTTTGCTTGTTTGTCTTCAGTAAAGGATATTTCATACCCAAGATTCCCCTTATGTATCATATAATATATTTTAAGTATTTATAATTGAATTCAAATGTAAGTAAAATGGCGGTAATTTCAAAAAAAGATAAAGAAAGATTATATAGACATGTAAAACACGACTTAGGATATCCAATAAGACCACTTGGAATTGAGAGTGAAATAAATGATATGATGGATACGTTTTTTGAAATGTCAATTGAAGATTATTCAAGTATAATGAATAGTTGGTTAATATCACAACAATGGGTTGGACTTCAGGGTGTTGACCTCGATACAACAAACTTATTTGATGCCTTTACCACAAAATCAAATGATTTTATGAGGTCATTTACGTTTGCATATTCAAAACAGGTTGGCTTAGGTGCTAATGCCCCAGAGGGTACTAAGTGGCAACTACAAAGAGACTTTGTTACAATAGAACCAACCACACAGGTTTACGAGATACCAGCAGGTAGAGAGGTTAATGAAGTTCTTTGGGTTACACCACCTTCAATTGATCAGGGTATGGGTGATCCCTTTGCATTAGGTAATTGGAGTGCAGGACAAATGGGATGGGGATATCAAGGTAGACCAGCACAGTACGTACAACCAACATATTCACTATTAATGGGTGCACAAGATAGGAGAATGAAAGAAAAAATTCTTCAATCAACTCTTTCATATAGAATTACTGGGGGTGCTAATGGCACAAAATTACTTTATCTTTATCCAATACCGGGTACTAGAGAGGAAATATCTTCTCAGTGGGGTAAAAGATACGCAGGTACTAAGGTTTGGTACTTTTATTATGAAACCCAAGATAATAGAGATGACTGTTTAAGTCAAAATAAGGATATTGTTAAACTACCTTCAGATGTTCCAGTTGATATTTTAGATTGGGAGGATGTAAATACAGTAGCTAGAGTTCATATTAGGGATTTACTAATATCTAGAATGAAAATTACAATTGGCGGGATAAGAGGTTTCTATAGTGGGGAACTTGGTTCGACTGACAAGGCACTTCAAATGGATTATAGACATCTATTAGATGAGGGTGAAAAATTAAAAGAAACTACCGAAAATAATATTAAGGAGGCACTAGACAAACTATCATTAGTTAATTTAACTGACGAGAGGGCTAGAATTGCTCAAAATGTTAATACAGAAAGAAGTTTTCAACCACCAAGAATACCAATTCACTTAAAGTAATATGGCAAAGAGAAAACAAAAAAATCACAACGATCTGGAAGATGATAGATTTGGTTTATTCATGACTGAAAAAAGTTTTGAAACTGATATACTATTTGCTAGAAACTATATTGAAAATGATATTAAACAAATCGTTGATTTATATAGAATTGACATAATCAATACCAAGTCAAACAAACTATATGGTACGACCTCAAGTAAACGCAAATTCTTGACTCCTGTTGCATTAAATGCTATGGTTGAGGTAGAACCATCAGTATCGGAAAGTTATGGCGATAGCGGTCTTATGAGAAGCGATACGGGCAATATAACGGTTAAGCTCTTCCTCAAAGAATTAGAAGAAAGGGATATTGATATTAATCAAGGTGATATTGTTAAATATAATATGTCTGGACAGAAAGATAGATACTATGAGGTGTTCGATCCACAAAATGTGACCGATGTTACTTCACAAACAATTGCATCAATGAGACCATTCTTTAGAATAATTAAAGCAAGACCAGTCAAGGAGGATATTATACCCTTCCTTGATGAACTGGATATTTAATTATTTTTTTAGTAGGAATATCTATCCTCCACAAAAATAGGTGTTTGTTCACCTACATATGCTCCAGATACATTGAATGAAAAATATTCAGTGGCATCAGTATATTCCATGCCTTCGACTTCGATTAAGATATTAATACACTTTTGAGTAGAGTATACCAGTTTAGTACCGTATGTACCAATTATTGCATTATCAAAACCAATTTTCTTCTGGGTTACTTTCTTCTATTTCTTCTAACATAATTAATATTTTATTGTATTTAACTTTTGTAAATTATCTTCAATATATACATAAAAATCTTGTAAACTATCTTTTTCAAAACGAAGAGATAATTTTTTTGTATTGTACTTCACTTTTTTTGATACATTGGATAGTGATCTGTTTGTTTCGTTGTATGATGAAATAATACCAGAACCATAAATCTTAAAATTACCATCCGATTCTTTCAATAAACCAAATTCTATTGTATACCAATACAATCTAGACATTTTGTATTGTGCTTCTTTATCATTTGACTCAAAAATTGGCTTTGCCTTCTTAGAAAGATCAATTAAAAAGCTAGTATATTTTGAGTTTGCAAGAAATGGTACATGACCAAAAAGATCATGAAACATATCAGGCTCTTCAATATAATCGATCTGATTTTTTTTCCTAATCCAAGTGGTAATCGGGAACTTCCTTTCACCAAGTAATTTAAAAAAAACATCATCATCAATAAGACCATTAACCCCAATAACTTCCCAACCATTTAAAATTTTTAGCTTTTCATTAATATTTATAATATTCGGTATTTTCTCATCAATTTCAAGTAATGAAATACCAGACCAAAATTCTGGTACTGTTTTGTATACTAAGTTTTCTGTTTGTCTAGTATAGAGTTTATTCCATACGTAGTGATCTTCCTCAGTATAGGATTCATAGTCTTGCTCAATAAACATACTATGCAAGTTTATAGTTTCGTAATCTGGATTTCAATGAATAAATTTTAGCACCACCAATAAAATCAATATAATCATTAAGCCATTTATTATGGTCAACTAAAACTAATTCAGCACCAATACCATTCCATTGACCATTATTATTTCTAACCCAAGTTTCAAAATCTGGATAGTCTTCATTATTAAAAACCCTTTCGTCACAAATAAAACTAAGTGCACTTAGTGCTCCATTTAAGTCTGGTTCATTAAATGAAGCAAATTTATAATCAATATCACTTAAGAAATCACCAAACTGATCTAATGTACCATGACACACATTATTACTATCCCTAGCAGAACCAGTTGTCCCACCATTAAGTATTATCCATGTTTTATAGTCATCAACAAAATTCTTAAATTCTTCATCACCACCATATTTTCTAGCATATTCTAACGCAGCATGTCCTGATTGGATACCTTTTTGTATTTCACTAATATTATATGGCACTAAGAAATACATTCTTAATTCTAATTCTTTTTTCATTATTTTTCTTTTCCTAAACTATCTTTCTTAATTCTTTCTAGTTGCTCAACTAAATATTCATGCTTATCACCAGCACCAATATTAAATTCTTCGGCATATGCAATATACATCTTTATTGCAAAACTCACAAAATCAATATCTTTTTTTGAGAGATATGTTGCTTTAGATATTACTCGAAGTAGAGCAACAACTAAAGCAATAATCACAACCAATAATACTATAATAAGAACCCAAAGTATCGTCATTCATTTATTTATTTTGAATAAATTCACTTTCCCCCTTCTAAAATCTTTCTTTCTGTATCCAAATCACGATTTATTGCACCGTTAGATGTATAAAACTTTTCTGGAAATCTAGCTTCTAGTTTTTTAATATTAATACCCATTTCTTCTTTTAGATTAATATTATGTAGATCACAAAAATTAACAACATACCACATAATATCTGCTAATTCTTCCTTTACATTAACCCAATCAATCTCTTTTCCATAGGCTAAGTGTTTTTTAAATGGGTCGGATAGTTCACCAATCTCAGTTGTTAATCCAAGTAACATATGAAGGGTATCCATATATTTATATTGATCAACTAATGGTGCTCTAGTTCTAATTGCTTTGGTCTGGTATTCCGTTAATTCCAACTCTTTACCCCACGAATTTTCACTTATTTCTTCATCATCACCATCCTTATTACCATCCTCAATTATTTGTTCAATTTCGAAATCTTTAAGTGTATATAGTTTTTTTGATGGGAAATCACCCTTTTTAATTACCGTATTCAGGTATCTACCTTGACTATCGGAGTTAACAAAACTCAAAACAGTATCCATATCAACATTCTGATACTCATATACACCACCATTTTTAAAGTAGACTTCCATAATTAAGGTTATCTTATTATACTCTATCATAAGTATATTCGAAGACTCGACATACCACCTACTATTTTCGTCCTTAGACTCATTTGCTTTTATCATAATTACAAATATACTAAAATAAGTATTTATAAAAAAATAACATGGCATTACCTAAGAGAAAAAAAAATTTACAACCTAGAGTAGAAATACTTGATTCGGGTAAATTCAGGGATTATGACTTTGATAGAGTTGCTGATCTAATGGAACAGACTAATGATAATACAAAATACCTACCTAAAACAGTTGGGTTTTTTGAGCTTGATGATGCTGTTTTTGAGTTTGTTAACGGTGGCGATGGTAAGATTGCTTGGGATGGTAAGGATATCCCAACAATTTATATGGATAATGAAAGATGGGGTGAATTCGAAAAAACATGGAAAATAAGTGATGGTGACAAGAATATTCTAACTCCGTTTATTACAGTGAAAAGAATAGATAAGAAAAAGGGTACAAGAATGGGAGAAGAGAGGGCGAGAATACCCTTTTTTAAGGGAAAATATATGGATGTTCCAATTATAGAAGATGGTGAAAGGATAAACCTTAGATATAAAGTCCCACAACCAGTAAATGTCGATTTAACGTATGAAATTAGTCTATTCTCAAAAGACAGGGAGATGGTTAATTTTTATGATGAAAATATGTTTACATTGTTTTCTGAGGAACAAAAATATGTAGAAATTCAAAAATATCCAGTTAGATTAACAATGGAGTCTGTCGAAGAAAAGGATACTGTACAAGAAGTAGGTGAGGCAGATAAAATGTTTGTCTCCTCATTTAATATTACAATTCATGGTTTTATTATTAATGAAGAAGACTATGAATTAACCAAAACAACAAGAAGACCAAAATTAGGTACGGGCATTTAAATTAATACATAATCACCATTATCGAAGCCTTTCTGTGGTGGGTAGTTAGGTGTTTCTATTGTGTTTGATTTATTATTATCATTAATATTAGTATTATATGATATATTAGTATTTTCAGTAAGATTTACTACTGTATCAACAAAATTATACTCATTATTTATGATATTTATTTCAACTAATTCACCATTAGTCTCATCTGAAATAAAATTATGAATAATACCTGTTTTAGCGTTATAATAATTAAATTTCACATACGCAATATTAGTATCAACTAATCTTTCTTGAAGGTAGATATTATTATATTCTTGGACACCACTTAAACTTATCACAGTCGAGCTTCTATATTGAGTGTAGATTTGATAACCATTCAAATATGATGTATGAAGTAAATTACCTTGTGATAGATTAGGGGTATCATAAACCCTAAAAAAGAAAAAACTACTAAATACATTTTCACCAATAGTAGTTAGGTCACTATCAGTGAAGCCAGCACCACTTAGGTTGGGGATAAAACCATCACCATCATAAAAATTAAATCTTACTGTTGTATTATTTAATTTCTTTATTCTAATTTTATCACCACTTCTAGCTTCATTAATTGACGAATTAGTTTCATTTTCCAATAATGATCTACCATTATCACCCTCTAAATTAACATTAGTTGAAAGATTAAGTGTAATATTTAAATCTTTATTGACCCCAAATTTATATTTATTTAACATAATCCACCAATTCCGTTTAGTGTATCTGGTTGATACCTTTTTATTGTGTTTGTTTCTAATATAACGTTTTCAAATACATTAAAAGTATTATCATCCTGAAAATATGGTCTTACACTAAACACTATATTAATAAATACATAATGAATACCATTAGTAAATGGGTAGTTAACGCCTGAGTTAGTTATTGGGTCAATGTACCCAACATCCAACACATCTCTCCAGTAAAAAGTATCATCAATTCTATTTGCATTAAATGGAATTGATTGTTCCTTATCAACATTTGTTGTTTTAATATTAACAATATTTAATGTGTTTGAATATTCTAGAAGTTTAATATTTACAAACGGGTTGTATGTCCACTTGAGTGAGCCACTATCATATGGTGTCTCAATAATATGTTCTAACTTATTGTTATTGGTTTGTAGATATTGTGATGGACTGTGAGTAAAAATTTCTCCCTTTATAATATCACCCTTTTCTGGGACATCAGTTAATTCAATAAATATTTCCTCATTCAGATTGTTATATGTTTTTCCAGAAAGAGTTTCCGAGCCATTTTTTCTATAATGGAAATACAAAACCAAGTCAGTGATTGGATATTCTAATCCATCATATTTATCAAGTAAATCAAACGTATCATTGAATAAGAAATTTAGGTTTTGTGTGTTAAATAAGTTTTTGGAAAACCCAGACCGTAATATATCAATAGTATCTATTGAGGTTAACACTTCATATTGTCTAATATAAGTATTACCACTAATTTCAATGAATTCATTATGTGGTTTTAATAGTAAGACATTAAAATCATCAATAAATTTTTTAGTATTACTTACGTTTGTGTTGAAGAAGTCACTCAATGAAGTATAATCTTTAGTAATACCATCTAATTGTGAAAGATAGTCTATTGTTCCATATATTTTATGTTTTCTAATCGATTGTCTTTCTATGTTTGCCAGCTCTGTTGCGGATATTTGATTTTGTTCGTTATCTCCTTCCTTTGTCACCTCAAACCCACTTAAATTTAAGGGAATATTAATATCCTTAATTTGAGATGTTACTGATAAACTACTACCGAGTACTGTTTTTATATTTAAATCCATTATAATATATCTAAATCAAACAAATAATTAATACAATCTGCATCTCCAAGTCCCTTAAAGAAATAGAAATTAGGATCAATACCATTAGATGGATTACCATTTATTGTACCACCATTTTTATATGTACCACTTAACGAAATATCTTCACTAGTAAACCCCTTTCTATTCTTTAGTTCTTCACTGATTTTTAGTAAATCCTCTATTGGTACTTCAATAATGTCAATTTTATTAATATCATTCCTTGCGAAAAATTGTGTATTTGGGATATTACCACCAATAATTTGACTATTAGGGTCTAGGAAAAATCGACTATTGGGACTACTAGTAAAATGAGTATTTGTATGAAAATCATTAATTGTGTCTCTACTTTCACCTGTTATTGCACCTACTTGATTAAAATGTAGACAGAAATTTATCCATTGGGCACCAAATAGATCACCGTTATCAATATTAGATGGGAAATCGAAGTCAGAATTATTATTTGGTAAATAATTATTACTAACGGCAATTACCCCAACCGTATTATTTGCGTCTCTATTAATGTCATTTCTTTCATCCTTGTTTAGAAAATACAGCTCATTTAAATCTGCCCTATTACTTTCACTATTAAAAACTGTTCCCTGAAACTTACTTAAACTATAAATTTTATTACTCTGAAATCTAGCAAATTGTTGTTTCCATAGTATTGTATCACCATTAGAATCATCACTAGTAAATGGACTACCCAACTCAGCAGATTGAGGTATTTTATATTTATAACGTATGGGTTCAATATCTAAATTATTACCTAAACTTTCACTAAAATTCATAGGTAGAATAGTATTCTCGATAGAGAATGTCATAAATCCAGCAAATTCAGTGAATACACCGTTGGGATTAGTCGAATCTACCTCAATTGGGTTACCAAACTCACTTGTTATTATTTTTTTTCTATTACATGGTACAACATATATAAAATCACCATTTCTAAAGAACTTACTATATTGTGAATTATTCATCAATATTGAATCTCTTTCAGGTACGAAATTATTACTATTTAATTCATTATCGGTAATTGAAGGTGGGTAATAGTATATATTTTCAGATAATTCACCAACTCTTTTATTTGCAATTGAGTATGAGTTTTGACCAACACCATCTGCATCCCTTGCTCTATAAAGCATCCACTGTTTAGCATCACCACCCTTATCTTGAGACCACATATGGTTATCACCATCACTAAAAGAAGTACCGAAGAAAATAAATGACGGTAAAATTTGTGCTCTTATTCTAAAATCTTGTCTTGTAATTCCAATTTCATAATTTTCAAGGTCACCCCAATATGGAATAACATCAACAGATACTTCTTGGGTCTCGATATTAGGTAGGTCATCCAAATCATCAGACTCTTTAATTGCATTACCCTCTTCATTAAAAAGATTAGAGGAATATCCTAAAGAAGAAACCATTGTAGAGGGTGTCATTGAATATTCACCGATGTCGGTTATGTCTACTGACATATGGACTGTTTGTATACCTACGGGAACCCCGAACAGCATATAATCACCAGAACTATTGGTTATTGTTGTATACTTATAATATTTTTCATACACCTCTAAAAGTGTATCATTAGAAATGATTTCTTCTCTTATTGGTATCGATCCGAATGGTTGTTTTGGTTTAAAAATGCCATTATCGTTTTTCTTACTAACTCTTGGTAAGAGATTATATCTTTTCCCTGTTGAATCTTTATCAGTAGGTTTTGTATATGGATATAATGCAGTAATATCACCCCTATTCTTATCCTCTTCAGATATTGGTATAAAAATAGAAATTCTGACGTTCTCAACACCTAATCCACCATTAGCAAGAACTCTACCCACTAACACACCATAGTCTGAATTAAAAAATTGGTAAGTGTCTTTTTGGTTTATATTTAATGAAAGGATATCCAATGTATTGATATCTTGTTCCAACTTAAGGATAATGTTCTGGTCATTACCACTATTAATATCCACATTAATTCTTTTACTCTTATTCATACCCAAATATATACATTAATAAATACTATTGCTTTAATAATTGATTTTGAGTAAAAAATCAGTATTTATAAAAAATACTAATCCACTTTGGATTCAATAAAGAATAAAAAAAAACACTATAAAATGGCAAACGATTTTATTTTCACATCACCCGGTGTTAAGTTTAGAGAAAGAAACTTAACCTTCGTTACCGAGTCTACATCAATTACTACATTAGGTCTTGTTGGTGAGACAGTTAAAGGTCCTGCTTTCGAACCAGTATTAGTATCCGATAAATCGGATTTCGATCTAAAATTTGGAGGTATGACTTCAGAAAAATATGAGAATGGTGAATTCAGGTATCAAACAGCATATGTTGGAAAAACATATTTAGAAGAATCAAATCAGTTATATGTAACTAGAGTATTGGGTCTTGATGGCTACGATGCAGGTACTGCATGGGGCGTTAAAACAAAAGGTGGTGTTGATTTAACCACAACTGGTGTTACTTCAACCACTACAACTGGTGAAACCTTCAGTAACTTCGTATATAGAGGTGTTACATTATCATCAAACGGTGCTTCAGGTAGTACATTTGGTGGGTTTGAAATTGACGGTGTGAATTATGTGGGGAACAGATATAGTTTTACTGTAACTTCAATTAATCCACTTGACGGTGTTGGTACTCTCGATGAAACGGTTGAAGTTATTAGTGGTGCTACATTAAGTGCTTACGATGATATGGTGGTTATGGTCTTAAGATCAAGAGCAACAATTACTGATAATATTGATTTACCATCTACAACAAGTTTTAATGCGGATAGTATTACAATCTCATCAAATAACACAATCATCAACACTGGTGATCCATTAGGTACATTTGTAATCACTGCAAATAATTCGGTTGATTCTTCAAGTGAGACCTATACAGTTTCATTGAATCCCAATTCAAGAGATTATATTGTTAATGTTTTAGGAGATTCTCCAAGAAACAAAAACACAAAATTATATGTAGATAAAATCTATCCAGAATTAATTAAGAAATTAGATGCTGACGAAAATATTTTTGGTATCCAGAATGATTTAGTGGATGCTGACTCAAACATATTTACTGATTATACACAACAATACCAAACACCAGAAACTCCATATATTGTTTCTGAATTAAGAGGTAATGATGTATCTAGATTATTTAAATTAGTATCGATATCTGATGGTGCTTCTGCAAACAAAGAGATAAAAATATCATTACAAAATATTAATCCAATCACAAAAGAGTTTGACGTGGTTATTAGGGATTTTAATGATACAGATAAAAACATTGTATTATTGGAGTCATTCCAGAGATGTACAATGGTAGAGTCTTCCAATAATTTTATTGGTAAGAGAATAGGTACAACAAATGGTGATTATTCACTTAATAGTAGCTATGTAATGGTTGAACTAGATCAAAATGCACCGCAAGATGCATATCCAGCAGGTTTTGAGGGTTACCTTCAAAATAACTGGGCGATTTCTGCTACAACCTCAGCTAATAGTGGTGTTGCTCCAAAAATTCATTTTAAACAATCATACTCTTCTACTGATAAAGTAAATAGAACATACTTAGGTGTGTCTGAAAGAGCATATGACGGTGCTGGACTTGTTGGTGATGGTATCGCTAGTGATTTCTTTACATACAAAAGACAGGAAGATGCTTCTTCGTTAGTTAAATCTAAAGGATTCCACCTTGATTCTGGTGCAACTGGAACTTATTTTGATGGTGAGACATCAATAGGTCAATTCGAGGTTGGTGCTGGTGAATTAAGAGATTCTGCTGACATTGCAGATGGTTCAATTTATGGCGAAAGAAATTCGGCTAAGTTTACATTAGTTCCTTCAGGGGGATTTGATGGTTGGAATGGACATAGAGGTTCTAGAACAAATACTGACCTTTATAAGGTAGGTAATGTTTATGATAGTGTATCTACTCCAAGTGAAACTAAAACAGATTACGTTGCGTGGTCTACTGCATTTAGAACATTTGCAAATCCAGAAGAAGTAACAATTAACCTATTTGCTACACCAGCACTAAACTGGTCTGATAATCTTGGATTAGTTGAAGAGGTTATTGACATTATGGAAAATGAAAGAACTGATACATTATATATCGTGGATTCGCCAGATATTAATGTTGTTGGTACATTCAATAAGAGGGATGATGTTATTGCAGCAGAGGATATTGTTGACCTTTTAGGTACAACAGAAATCGATAGTAATTATGCTACTACTTATTTCCCTCACATACAAGTAAATAATTCAGATACTTCAATGAATATGTATTTACCTGCGACTGGTGAGGTTGTAAAGGCTATGGCATTTACTGATACCGTTGCATTCCCTTGGTTTGCTCCAGCGGGTCTACAAAGAGGTGCAACTGATTCACGTAAAGCAAAATATAAATTATCACAAGGTGCTAAAGATATACTTTATAGTGGTAACATAAACCCAATGGTAGAATACACTGATACAGGTGTAGCAATCATGGGGCAGAAAACACTACAGGAAGCAGATAGTGCATTAAATAAAATTAATGTAAGAAGATTATTACTAAGACTTAAAGTATTGATTTCAAACATAGCAGTTAGATTATTATTTGAACAGGCTGATGAAACAACAGTAGATCAGTTCTTAGATAAAGCTAATCCAATTCTTGAAAGTATTAAAAGAGAAAGAGGTTTAGAGACATTTAATATTAAAATGGAGTTAACTCCAGAATCTAGAGATAGAAACGAATTAATTGGTGAGATCGAATTAGTACCAACCAAATCACTTGAAAATATTGGTATTTCATTTACTATTTCACCTTCTGGTGCATCGTTCCAGAACATATAAAATAAAACAGGGATATGACAAAAAGTATAACAGATAAATTAATGGGTAAGAAAAAATCTACCATTAAGAAAGTAGAAAAAGAATTAGTAGTAGAAACAGTAGTTACTGAAAAAGAAACTACTCCTATGATCGAAGAAAAAGTAGTGAAGGTAATCAAGAAAGAAGAAGTTTTAACTGTTCTTTCTAAATCCGAACTAAGAAGAAAAAAAAGATCATAAGTATTTATAATAAATAAAAAAGAACACCAAAAAATAGATCACTATGTCAAATATGCTTAGAAGTATTCCATTTGAATACGAGCCGTTAGTAGAAAATAGATTCTTTGTTGAATTTCCATCAGAATTAGCTGTTGAAGTTTGGAAAGTACAATCTGTTAAGTCCCCTACGATGAATATAAATTCAACAGAAATTCCATTTATGAATGAAACTAATTATTTAGCTAATGGTTTTAAGTGGGAGCCAATCGATATTACTTTTATTGATACTATCGGGAGTAGAACAACTACACAACTAATGGAGTGGGTTAGATTACATGCTGAGTCTTTATCAGGTAGACAGGGTTATGCTATTGGATATAAGAAAAACTTAATTTATAAAGAACTTGACCCAACTGGTATTACTGTAAATAAATGGACATTAGAACAGTGTCAAATTGTAACTGCTGATTTTGGTAATAGTGATTACTCATCAAAAGAAGTTAAAAAACTACAACTAACTGTTCAACCTTGGAGGTGTATACATAACTTCTAAAAAAACTAAGCTGCTTTATGTAGCTTTTTTTATGTCATTAATCATTAGTTTTACTTCTAGTTGTCTATTGTTTGTTTTTATTACTTTATATGAATCATTAGATTCGTTAACCCATACTAAATAAGAATCACCTAGTTCCAAACCAGTGTTTTTTTCAATTATTTTTTTATAAATAGACAACTGAAGTGAGTAAATTTCTAAATCACAATCATCTATATGTGATAAGCAACCAGATAATGTTCTACCAAAATCATTGCGAGTTGTTATATTCTTATTTGTCTTATAGTCCCATATTTCCAGTTTTCCTGTTTTTACATTAAAAACAAGTAGGTCAAGCATTCCTGCAATACCAAAATCCCTATCGAATACAACTAATTCAGTTCTAACTGGTATTAATTTACCCTTTATGTCAGAATAAAATTTATCTATAATTTTTTTTGATCTTTTAAAACCTCCTGAAATTATATCATATCCATAATCACCAATAATTTGATTTACATCATATGGATTAAAAACTTTATTAATAAGAAGATTTTCGGCATAATCATGAGCAGCACTACCTTTTCTTGTTCCGTAATAATTAAGGAATTCCCATGCATATTTTACTTGATTTTGAGTTAGGTTATGCTTTATTGCATAATTTTCACTATGTAATTCACCATCAAACTCAGGTAGATACTCATGTATTAACGTAGTTGTTGATATGTAGGGGATTCCCTCATCATCATAATACTTATGTGGTTCGTCAAAGTATGTGATGTCATTGAATACATCAAAAACATTAACTGGTAGTGATATCATATAGGGCAAATATAATGTAATTTAATTTATTACAATATTCTTTTGAAGTAGACTCTCTAAATTTAATTTCTCAAGATCATTTATTATGTCATTTTTATCTGCTGATATATTGGAATAACCATGTATATGACCAATAATTGCCTGTCTAAAAACATCCATGATTTTTACAAGTACATCACCTCTAACAGTTGGATGACATATATTGAATATATCATCAATATCTGTATTTGTTAAATCGGTTGATTTAATTTTTGGATTACCATTATGACTAATAAGGGCAATTTTATCCGATCTAATGATAGTTGAGGTGTATGGGGTGTCATCACCATGATAACTCATTAAGATTGATCCAGTGTTCTTTATATTCCTTTTTAGGGGGTTATCAATTTCATGTTGACCAACTCTTAGTTCGACCTCTTGATTTCTAAATTGAAGATCAGCATTATTTCTTCCTAAGATAGCAATAGTGTCTAATTTAGGGAAAACACCATTAGCTTCGGTAATTGTAGATGGTGCAATATCTGGAGTTGATACACCTTTACCTGTTGTGGATAATGCAGTATATTTTGATTCAAAATTAATTTTACTTAATTGTGAGAATACAGACCCAACCCAAAGTCTACCTGTTTGTGGAGTCGCTTTATTTTCAACTAATACTCTTACACATTCACCAATTTTAGGGTAGAAATGAAAAATTTTAGGTAGTAGTGGATATGAATAAGGTAGATCGGCATTAGATGCATCCTTATCTAATTCAGGAATTCTAACTTTAATTCTACCACCATCTAAAACATCGTCAATACTAATGACTTCTGCATCATACATTCTCCTAGTCTCATCCTGCTTGTTTTGAGACTTATTATATATGGAATTGTTCTTAAGTAGATGTTTTTCGTTATACATTTTTCCTATTATATATGAATTTAACTAAATTGGTATAATTCTTTTCAATTAATATTAATTCTTTTTCGGACTCCTCAATTGATTTTACTATCTCATCTAATTTATATGTTAGTGACTCAATCTCTTCTTTTTTAGATTCGTGTTCGTCACGAAGTTTATTGAAAAGATTATTAAGTTCAATTTCAGTTTTATTATTTAATGACTCCATAACCCTTTGTAATTGATATTGTTGATCCGACAACCGATACAGGTCCTGCTGGACTGGCACCACTTGCCGTTAATGTAGTTCCTGCTGGTATACCAACCTCAATAATTGCATCTTCCTGTAAACTTTTAACTATCTCCTCTACCATAATCCTAATCATTATTTCATTTGGATTTATCGCACCAGAAGGTAATGCCCCTACGGGTATTCCAGCCTCACTCTGTCTAGTGATTATCTTACTTGCAACTTTAGTTGGTGATATTCCACTTCTTCTTGGTACACCAAGTATAATTATTGGTGCAGGAATAGATGAATTACCCCCAATTGGTTTTAATTTTAAAACCTTATCAAGTGCTTCAATAACTGAATTAATATTATTAAAATCTACTGACATTATATTCTTACTAAACTTTTAATTATACTTTGGTTCTGATTTATTTTTTCTGTTAATATTTTTTTACTTAATGGGATAACCAATTTTTCTATCTCACCCTTAACTAAATCAAATATAAACTCATTTATCTCTGATGTTACATCATTTTTTATGCATTTATATTGATTTATATTGTTATTTAGTTGATCTCCTAAACTATTTATCACTACTTCTCCCTGTTTGATTGATTCAGATAAAATATAGATAATTCTTGCTTGGGGTGTTGCAGTTATAGAGTCAATAATAGCCTCGATAAATCTTTCAATTAACCCCTTAAAAAAATTATCCTCAATTGTTTTCCTATCATCCTCAAAATTATGGTTTGATAGTGATTTATTAAGAATATCTGCATACTCATTTATAATATTAATATTATCTGTAACGCCAGAAATATTATTTTTAAGGGTATTTAAATCTTCAATACTTAATTCAGACTCCAATACACCACAACCAATATCATAACTATAAACACCGTTAAATTTATCTTCAACAATCCCATTAATTTCGTTTAACTCGTCTTGAGTTATCATAATAACTTGATCGGATAAAAATTTCCTTTTTAGTCTCCTATTTTTTTCTTCTATTAAGAGTTTCTCTTTAGATTTTTTTCTATTAGACTGTATTGTTCCAAAAATTAAATCAACAATTAAAATTGCGATGAGTGAACCATCAATAATATCGATATCATCAATAAAATCATTAATAAATTGAAATTTACTTTGACCAGATGTAAGTGGTTTAAAGGTTAGTGTGTCCGATGCTTCACTATAAGTAATTGTAATATTTTTATATATAATTTCACTTTCCGATGTTATTGATTCCTTCATTTTTCTTAAGAAACCATCACTAACATCCGAGTAAATTAATTCACCAACACTAGATGCTGGGTCTTCTCTTAATATGTCATTTAAATCAATATCACTTACAGGTATTACATAACCATTCGTTTCAAAATCAGATGGGAGTTGTTCCTCACTATCAAACTGTGTTAATTGTTTTTTTAGTGAAGTTTTTATTGTTGGTTCTAAATCTTCAGCAACACCATTAATGAAGTCACCTAATAAACCTTTAAGGGATTCACTACCAACAATTACAGTCAATACGTCAATTAGGAAATTAGGTACATTTTTTTCTGTGTTTATTGATGATAAATTACTAGACAATATACCGTCATTAATAGACCCAAGAGAGTCTAATGCAGCAATATTATTTATTACATTTCTTTTATCATCAACAAGACCCATTATCTAATTTATAAACTCTTTCTTTTATTTGCATCTTCAACCATTTTTCTTAGTTCAGATTTTCTAGCAGCACTCATAACTTCATTGCCCTGAGAAGCATCTTCGGACTTACCTTCAATATTATCTTTCTCTACTTGAAGTTTGTCGTATCCTAATGTAATTTTATTACTATCTAGATTATAATCTCTCATGAATTTTAAGATATCCAACTTTGTTGTGTGATGTCTTTGTAGTAGGTTTAGTATATCATATATATTTTTACCAATTGCCCCAACTTCAGTTTCACTAATCACATATCTTTCCCACTTCACATAGAGTTTTCTAATTGAGCTTTTAAGTTCTAGATTTTCATTATAAATTTCCTGAAGAATCTTATTAACTGTTTCCTCGTTGTTTAATTGTAATTTTTTCTTTTGTGGTCTACCCCCTGCCATAATAAATTCTTTATTAATAAATACTAATCATTAGGATTATAAAATCTATGTTTTTCAAAATTATAAATGGTTTTAAATTTCCTCATGTTTGTTCTTATTTCTTTAGTATTCAATTCAGTAATGTCGTTTAACATCAATAATATTTTATTTTTAGTAAAGTTATTGCTGATTTTTTTATCATACCTACCATTAGAAGTATCCTCCATGAAGATTGTATCCCAATTTTCAAATATCTCTAATATTGCATTACCAACAATTATTTCATTTTTCTTTAAATCTTTATGTGTATTAAGTACACCATTAATCTCCACCAATACTATCTTAATTAGTTCGTCAATTTCCGAAATATCATCATCATCGATTCTATAGAGATATTCATCTCTATTTAGAATTTCACTAGAGTAGTCCTCAAAATTTAAATCTCTAAGTCTATTCTTATATGAATCCTTATTATGATCTCTATAATAATTTCTTACAATTGTTTGTAGGTAGCTAAACGCCTTAGTTTTTTTACCATTTTTTGTAATCTTTTCTGGATTAAATTGAACCATTTTTTGTATTAAATGAGACAAACAACTAACCTCCACTTCTTGCATTGTATTGTTACCTATATAAATTGGATATCTTCTTAGGATAGACTCAACCATTTTTCTAAATGGCTCATCTAGTATTTCCCTATAGATTCTATCCCTATCAGATGAACTACCGTTTATATAGTCAACAACTGCCTGTTCTTCACATTCACCAAAGTATTGTTGCTTTTTTCTTCTTTTTCTTGTTTGCATATTTCATTGCCTAGATACTTTTAGTTATTAGTCAGTTACTTCCATTTTAGTTTCGACATACTCAACAGTCCTATCGTCAGTAAAATGTGATTCTCTTTTAGCTGTGTCAAACCAAAACTTTCTTTCTACCATACTCATCACATCATTATATGTTGAAAACAATGATCCTTCTCTACCATTTACATGTTTATAGATATATTTTGGTATAACAAAAATTGTACTACCCATTTGAGCTGATCTTAATAAGAATTCATATACAAATGATAATTTAATATTCTTTTTAAGCCCTCCAATTTTTTTATAGTGATCAACACTAATCGCTGCACCGTTAATACTAAACACACTATATTCCTTAAGTATATTTTCGGAAAGAAACCCAATTCTACCATTATCACCAACAAACGATTTTGACCATATATCCAAATTAGTTGTACCAACTGGTTTATTTGTTTCTGCATCAAATTGTACTACTGTGGTTAAGAACATATCAACATCATCATAAGACTCTACATATTCATCTATTCTTTGAAGATATTTTTTATCAACCTCATCATCAAATTCCAAAAAAGAGAAATATTTTGTTTCTGTATTTTCAACACCTAAATTAATTTGGCTTTGAAAGTCAGTATCTCCAGTATTACTAATTATTTTAATTTTTAGTTTTGAGTGTTTATAATCTTCATTTAAATGCTTCTGCATTTTATCCTGAATTGACTCAGGTACAACCACCAAAATATCCACTTCTTTTCCTTGAACATCTAAAGATGTGAGTGCTGTGTCGAATAGTGGTTTAACTGATTCGTCAAATTCATGTACGGGTACTATTACTGTTAAATTCATTTTTATATATTTTATGCTTGGGTAGATTCTTCTTTACCTAATGATTCTTCAATTACTTCTAATCTATTTACAAGTGATTCTCTTCTTTCTAATAGAAGACCTTTATAATATTCAGTCAATTGTTGACTTGAATTTTCTTGAGTGTATATACTAGACACCTCCTCCATTTTTTCATATGTTTCATCTGGGATTGAGTCATTTAAAAACGCATCTAATACATCACCCAATATAATAGGTAAGTCATATAGATTATTGACCCAAACACCACAATTAATAGATTTACCATCCTCACCAATGAGATAATCTGGTGTAATGTCTGGAACTATACCAACAGGGATTGTTCCCGTCTTCATTGCTTCTAGTGGTAGTGTACCAAAAGAAGAAATTCTATCAATCCAAAGAACAGCAAAAAAGCTACTAATTCTCTTTGCAAAATTCTCCCTATCCGTATGTTTAGGTGGATTTGTTTCTGTCATGATAGTATCAAAAGTCACAAAATTCAAATGAGGATTTTTAGCATAAAAAAGTTTAATTACTTTGCTCATTTCATTTGAGTTTCTCCCTACGATTCCAATTACTGGTTGTTTAGGTTTTGTTGGTTTTTTAAAGTATTCTGGTATTCCAACTTGATATGATTTAATATCAAATGTGTTTTCACCGTAATACTCTACCATCAGTTTTTTAACCTCATTACTTGTGGTTAATATATTTTTTATTCCCATTTGTTGCCATCCCATACCAACAGTTAATGCATTAAGCATATAATCGAATGATTGCAATAAACCAACTCTAATACACGGCAGATTTTTGGTCATCTCAAGAACATTACTATATGTCTCTGGAATAACTAAAACATCATAATTAGATACTGTTAGTTTATTTTTATCACTTGATACGTGAGGTACTTGAAGTAATTCAGATTCTATATAATCTGGTTTTACAAATTGACCATCGGTTAACATAGTAACATCATAACCTAATTTCATTAATACATTTGCTTGAAAATAGACTTCATAAACAGAAGTGTTGGGGGTTTGTACCGTTGGTACATAGAACATGAATTTTGATTTGGATTCATCAATAGCTTTGATAGATGAAACAATCAATTCCTTTTCTTTAAGGGGTGTCATATTATTTTCCATATTTTTTTAATATTTTTTTAAATTTATTTACTTTTTCTTTTTTATTCTCTTCATCGACCAAATCACAAAGCTGTAAGAAATCTCCATCAACCTCAGATTCTGAATTATAGGGTCTAGAAAATTTAACTAGTGATTTATCTTTTGGTACTTCAGAGTTAACAATATCTGGATCGGTAGTGATTAAAATATCACACGAGTTCCACATTTCCTCCGAACTTTTTACAAACTTAATTGTAGAAATCTTTGTTTTAATCTTAGATAAAAAGAATAATGTCGAGGGTACTACAATTGGATTGTCCTTAGACACTAAAATTAGATCGTAATCTTCACTATATTTTTTATGAAAAATCTGAAAATCAGCAGATAGATTTCTATATGCTTCAGGGGCACCTCCAAAAATTTGGTATACATATTCAACGTACATAAATTCATTAAAAACATCCTCTGGTGATAAAAGAGTTACCTCTTTTCTAAATGCAATTGCATCTACAGGTGCTCTCCCTGTCGCCTCATCAATTACATATTCATTAGGTGAAATAGTTTCATCTAGGTCTTCTCTTAGAATTTCCTCAATTAGTTCTTCTTCTGCCCATTCATAGTCTTTGAAATAGTCGTAACTATAAACAATTTCATCATCATCAATAAGTCCATATTCTGATTCATAATGTCTCAAAAAGGACTGAAAAGTACCTCTAAGTACTTCATTTATATCTATTGCAATTCTAGGTTTACTCATTTTCTTTAATTTTTTTTGGTACTATTATTAAGCTGTCTTCACTGTCGATAAGTAGCATATCATCAATAAGATTTAATCCATCTTTAAGATATATTGGGTCTATTGCTATTATTCTATTATCTTCTTCCATGCTAAGTTTATCAACCAATTCTCCAACAGTAATTGGGTCACCGATTATCTCTTCATTAAAAAATGCATTGGCTGGGACTAAACCAGTATCCATCTTATATTTCTCAACAAACTGATCTAATAGAATATTTATTTCAATAGGGTGACCAATTAGATCATATAACTCCTCTTGTAAATTCTCAATTCTATCCATTTTTCCCTCTTTGGTTAATCTCTCCCATAGATTTTCTAGAAAACTACTCATCTCCTCATCATCCATAAAATTATCGTCATTAAATTCACTCATATTAGCTCTATTATTTTTTTTGTTAAATCAAGAAGAGCTTTTTCATTCTCTTTTATTAATTCTTCTTTAGTGATATATTGAGGGTCAATACATTCAATCTTTATTGTTGATGAGTCAATCCTTGGTATAATTATAGTAGTATAATTATTTTCGTCTATAATTTTTCCAAGAGTTTCTGTAACTGATTCTAAAAAATCATTACTGTCACCTACTGTATCAGCAATACCAACGTAAATAGCAAGTAGTTTTTTATTTTCCATAGTTATCAAACCCCCTTTCAATAATATCAATTAATGGATTTCTAACATTAACATATTTAGAGTCCATTTCAACAACTCCAATACCCTCTGAATTACTAAACATATTTAAAAGACTATTTAATGAACTATCACCAGCGTTTTTCATATCAACCTGATTTGTATCTCCCATTAATATCATCTTACAATTTTCACCCATTCTAGTTAAAATAGTTCTTGCGTTTGTTAAACTAACATTTTGCATTTCATCAACAATAACAATGCAATTATCTAAACTAACACCCCTTGCAAATGCCAATGGAAATGGCTCTATTACTTTACTAGATAATAATGCACTAACATCAACACTATCTAGTAACTTATTTAAATTAAATTTATAGCTCATCATAAATGGTTCGATCTTCTCGTCTAAACCACCCTTTAAGTAACCAATTTCTTCACCCTTTAATGTTGTGACGGATTTCACTAGATAAATTTTTGTGTATGGGCTTTGTCTTTTTCTTAATAATTCCAAAGCAGTTGCCAATACAACAAAGGTTTTCCCTGTTCCAGCTTTACCAGCACATATTGTCACATCATTGTGTTTAACACTTTTTATTAAGTCAATTTGACTATTGTTTTTTGCTCTTATTTTTAAGTCTCTTTTAAGAATTTTAGATAAATCGCTTTTTTCTCTTTGTATTACACCTTCCCTATATTCATCATATTCTGAATGAATATCACCTTTTATTGATTTTCTATTACTTATTCTTGTCATATAATTCTTAAATTTATATATTGTTATACGTACATATTTAACTAATCTTGAATTAAATTGTATTTTTTATAAAAAACATGTATTTATTATTACAACTCTATGAGTTTATAATTAATTATAAAAATTTATACAGATTATAGTATGCCAGAACAGAATTTACAGGATGCACTAAGTAACTTTGATAATATCAGAGGTACTGAAGAAAAAGAAGGTGATAATAATGTTATCAATAACACAAAAGTAGAGAGTAACCCAATTAATCCTAAGAAGGATTATTATTCTCAGGCAACATCTGAAACTGATCCAGATTTGATTATGTCTTCAGAGATTATTGATTTACCATCTAAGGGTCTTTTTTATAAGAATAATATTTCTGAAGTTACTGTTGGTTATTTAACTTCTGAAGATGAGGATATAATAACATCACCATCTTTAAATGAGAAGGGCAAAATGATGGACGTTATAATTGAACGAAAATTAAAAGACAAAAATATTAGACCTTATGAATTACTTAGCGGTGATAGAAATGCAATACTACTATTTCTTAGAATGTCTTCATATGGTAATAATTACGATGTAGTTGTTACTGACCCAAGAACAGGAAATAGTTTTGAAACAGTAGTTGACCTTACAAAATTAAAATATAAGGAGGTTGATGAACTACCTGATGGTGATGGACTTTTTTCACAAACCCTACCAATGTCAGGTAAAACAATAAAATTTAGATTATTAACTTCTGGTGAGGAAGAATTTATTTTTGAAAATGCTATTGAAATCAAGAAAACATATAATAAGGATTATGATACGTTTGGTACTGATTTATTAAAAGCAAGAATACAATCAATCGATGGAAAAACAGATAAAGAGTATATCGGGAAGTTTGTTGATGTAATGAGAGCAGGAGATGTTAATGTAATAAAGAGAAAATATCTGGAAGTGATGCCAGATGTTGATATGAGTTATGAATTTTCAACAAAAGATGGATTTAAATTTATGTCAAAATTAAGTGTCGGTGAGGATTTTTTTTTCCCAAGTCTCTTTTAGGTGAGTACAAAAAAATTGTGATGCAGGAGATTTATCTTCTAACTAAACATGCTAATTTTTCAGCAGAGTACATAAAAAAAATACCAGTACATAATAGAAGATATTATTTAACCCTTTTCAGAGAAGAAATGAAGGAACAAGAAGAGGCGTATGATAAAGCACGTAGAGGGAGATCATAAAAAACAATCATAGTATTTATATGTAAATATTCCATCTAATGGCAGAAGATAATTCGGAAAATAGAATTAAAAATTTACGAGAAAGTCTAGAACTTAATAAAAAAGAGTTAGATGCGATGTCATTATCTCTCAATACTAGGAAAAAACAATACCTAATTGAAGAAAAAAGAGGGTTACTACAAAAAATACTTGTTGAATCAGAGAAGGAAAGTTTAAGTCTTACTGGGAGTGAGTTAATTAAAAAAAGAGATATATTAAAGACCCAAAGAGAAGAACTAAGAAATTTAGATAAAAAACTTAAAACCGAAAGAAATATATCTGATGTTTTAGGTAAAATTTGGAATAAAACCAAATCAACCAGAGATTATTTAATGCAATCAGATAAGGCGATTAAGTCAATCAGCCTTGAATTTGGTATTACCGCAGCCAAATCTCAAATAGTAAGATCATCAATCGAGGGAGCAGCATCATTTTCAGCACAGTTAGGTATAAGTACTGGAGAATTAGCTGTTGCAGCAAAAATTTACGCAGACGAGACGGGTAGAGCAGCATTACTTTCAGCAGAATCATATAAATCAATAGCATTAATTGGTGCTGGGACTGGATTAGGTATAGAAAACGCAGCTAAACTTGCGGGTCAGTTTGAATTAATGGGACTAAATGCAGAAAATTCTGCATCGAACATAGAACAAATATTAAATACCACCGACAGAATGGGCGTGAATGCGACTAAGGTATTCAAAAATATATCAGCTAACTTTAATAGACTACAAACAATGACATTCAGAAATGGTGTCAAAGATTTTGCTAAAATGGCAGCATATAGTGAGAAGTTTAAGATCGATATGGGGTCTATGATAGATTCTGCTGGTAGAGCAAGAACATTAGAAGGTGCTGTAGACCTAGCAGCACAATTACAAGTTATGGGTGGTGAGTTTGCAAAAAGTGATCCATTTGAATTACTTTTCTTATCACGTAACGATCCAGCTAAGTTCACTCAAAAAATTAATGAGATGACTAAAGGTGTTGCAACCTTTAAGAAAAATGCGGATGGTACTTTTGAAACATTTGTTTCGGCAGTTGATATTGATAGACTTGAAAGAGTTGGTCAAGCATTGGGTATGGATACTGGTCAGCTTGTAAATCAAGCAAAGCAAATGACTCTAATTCAGAAAATGAGATCAGAAATGATTAATAGTGGGTTCAGTAGGGAACAAAAAGAAGCTGTTGAGGGTATGGCAAGGCTTAATAATAAAACAGGTAAGTTCTCAATTGCTGGTGTTACTAAAGACATAGGCACATTAACTAAGTCACAACTTGATGCGGTAGTATCACAAAGTAAATCACTTGAAGAAAGAGCAAAAGCAGCACAAAACTTTGAAGATGCATTTCAAAATACAATACAATCACTAAAAGCAACATTACTACCAGTATTAACTGGTGTAAATAAAGTTCTTGAAAAAATGAGACCCGTTGTTGAAAGAGGTGTTAAATGGGTAGACGATTTAAATACATCATGGAAAATGGCAGGTGCCGTTGCAGTTGCACTAATTGGTGCTGGTGGTCTTCTAAAAGGAGCATTTAAATTAGGTAGCATGGCTCTGGGCGGTAGTGGTGGTGCTGGTATGTTAAAAGGTGGAGGTGGAATGCTAAAAGGCGGTGCTGGAATTGGATTAGCTACTGCTGGTACTGGTGCAGGAATAATGATGGCAGGGAAAGGTATTTCTATGATTTCCGATTCATTAAAAGGACTTGACGATAAACAATTAAAAGCACTAAAAGAAATTAGATTAGGATTAGGAAATTTAATGGTAATACTACCAATTGTTGGTGCAGCAGCAACAGCTGGTGCAGTGGGTATGCTTGCGTTAGGCGGTACAGTTACTATGATTGGTGCTGGAATTGGTATTGCTGCTTCTGGTATAGGTAAAATGGCTGAGGGTCTTAGTAAATTAGATAATGTAAATATAAATGGAATTGGAGTTGGTATGGCAGGAATTGGTGCAGCATCATTAATGATGGGTAACCCAATGGGTATAATAGGTGCAATTACATTGAATAAATCAATATCTGGAATGGCAAAACATGCAGATGGTATACAAAAACTAGGTGCAGGATTAGAACCATTAAATACTTTACTAAAAAGTGACACATCTAATTTAACTGAAATAAGAGGATTATTACAAGATATTTCTAGACTACAAACTAATTCATCTTCATTCTCATCACTAGCAGGTATTTTATCTAAACCACTAAAAGTTGAGTTCTCAAATAAGGAAGTTGCAATGAATTTACAAGTTGATATGTACCTAGATAGTGACAAGGTTAGTGAGGGTCTTAATTTAGCTAGACGTTTGGAAATACAACAATCAGATCAAAAAAATCAAATAAGTGCAGCTAGTTAGTAATTATTTTTTCTATATACTTGCATCTATCGTTTTTTTGTTGTAACTTCGCAGACTCACCAGTTAGCACAATAACATTCATTTCAGTAATACTTATAACACTAAAATACTACGTATTCTAGGTTATTTCAAACAATATTAATGAACTTTAAGCCACAGCATAAAAGCATAATTCTTTTTCTCTATGAAAAAAAGAATCAATAACTTAATCAGTATAAGTTACAATGAATTGTGTCAGGGGATAGAACTATTTTTTTTTTATGTAAAAAATACCTAATCGTATTTATAAGAAAACTAAATGTCAAGACTTTTAGATAATTCAAAAGAATTAAGAAACCAGATACTATCTAGGAATTTATATTCCCCTGATGATCCGTACAATGTTGAAAATCCAAAGTTTGTTGATGCAATCAATAGTATTTCTGGTATTATAAAACCAGTTGAAAGTTTTGACTTTACAAATACAGTATTAGGTAGATTAACAACACCATTAACACCAATACAACAAATAGGAGTTCAAATATTAAGTGATCAACTACAAAAGACAGTATCCAATAGGGCTAAAGCTGAGTTTGTACCTACATTTAACATTAAAAACCTAGTTGATGGTGATCCCAATACTGGTTTTCTTACTAAGAAGATTGATTTTGAAATAACAAGAAGAGAAAATCAAACAACATTTGGTTTATTAGTAGAAAAATTAACCTCATTTAGTACTGGAAAATTACCACGTATTGTCAATACATATACTCATAATGATATTGATCTATTAAAGAATACTGGTAAAGGTCAATTAGGAATATTAGTAAATCAATTGGATAGTAACTATTATAAGAGAACTGATATACCATTTACACGTAATCTCCAAAGTGATAAATTAAATCTTAAACGTATTGATAGGTATATATCAAATAGAGATTTCTTTCCAACAAATCAAATATATTTTCCTGATATCAATTCAAAAATTGAAAACATAAATATTGATTATCGTAACTCACTTATTTTACATTATGGAACTAATAATACTCAAGAGTATGGAAAATTGGAAGATGCATATGGTAAAAATAATATCTACGGTAAAACACGTAATCTTGCTTTAGTTGAAGATGTATTAAGAAATGGCGATGGTGTTAATAACCCAAGATTTGGATTTAATAATGATGATTTAAGATGGGGAGTAGGTTTAGAGAATGGTTCAAATGCCAAAGTTGGATTATTAAAGCTTCATCAAGGATTACATAAAATTAAAAGAAATGGATTAGGTGGTAATGAAAAAATAATTAAATCTGAGATTGATGGTTCAATAGAAGGTAAACAGGGTTCAGGTTTGTATTATGTACCAGATACAGCATTTCCCAATATGTTAAGGGAAGGTGATGGTGTAAGACAACACACAATTGATGATCCATATAATAATTTTGCAAAGGCAATTAGGTTTGAAGGTAATAAGGTTTATAACCAAAACCCCAATTCAGTAATTTATAATAATGTTGTACCTAAGTATGCACCTAGCCCAAATGATACTGGTGTTAATTTGAATGTTATGTTTTCAATGGAAAATTTAGCATTCGATAGAGAAAGCGAAATTTTTAGTAGATTACCAGAACATGAAAAGGGTTTCAATGGTAGAGTAATGTGGTTTGCACCTTATGATGTTAGAGTAATTGAACAAGTATCAGTAAAGCATGACACAACCAATTTTATTGGTAGAGGTGAACCAATCTATTCATATAATTCAACCGAAAGATCAGCAACGCTTAGTTTTAAGTTATTAGTTGATCACCCTTCACATGTGAAAAAAATGAAATCACACAGAGAGATAGCAAATTTCTTTGATTTTGGTAGTACTGCTTCATTAAATGAAGAAATTATTTATGGTGATGATTTTGATTTAATTGCTAAGGAAATCGAAATTCTAACTGAATTAGAAATACTTAGTGATACAATTGAATTAGAACCAATTGAATTAGAAATACCAAGTGATATTAATGTGTTTTTCCCTAATGATCAACCTTATGTTAGTGGTGTTTTTGGTGTTACTGGTTACATAGAAAATTATGTTGATACTACAACTGAGATTGGTGGTGAGATATATGAGAATGGTCAAGGAAACCAAACAGTAATAGATCAAGGTTGGGACTTTGGATTAAATGAGGATTTTAATAGTAGAATCAAAGATATTGTTGTTGATCTATTTTCTGAGGAAAAGAGAGGTCAAGTGACTATAGAATTAATTGGTAGATCAAGTAGATTGTTTAATAATTCTGATATAACTATATCTGAAGAATATAATCAAGAACTAAGTAGTAGAAGAATTCAGGCGGTCAAGGAATATATTATAGATCAATTTGAAATTGCATATCCAAATGATAATTTCATTAATAAGCTTAGAAATGGTAATATAATAAGAACTCTTCCAAGAGGTTCTCAAGACGCAGGTTCTCTTGGTGAGTCATCTGAAAATATCGCCAATGAAATAGTTAAAAAAGAAAGAACTGTTGAAATTTTATTTTTTAATAATGGGAATGTAACACAAAGAATAGATAATATTAGTGTTGAAGACAAAGCGAGAATTAAAGACCTTGAAGGTCAATTAAATTCAATTTCAAAGAAAAGAAATTTACTAAGTAAGAGTTCAATGAAGGGTATCTCATCTACATTTAATGAACACACAGTTAATGAATTATATCCAGAAGGGTTTCAATCAGTTGTAGAAAATAATGTTTTCCAATCTGTTTTTTATTCTCAAACACCTGAAGATTATCATAGAAGACTAACATTCTTACATCAATGTACAAGACAAGGTACGCCAATAACAAAAACTGCTGATAATGGAAATATTATTACTAGTAGAAATTCTGTTTTTGGGAAACAACCAGTAGTTATAATTAGATTAGGTGATCAGTTCCATACAAAAGCAATTATTGAGAATATGGAATTAAATTATGATGATGCTCCTTGGGATATGAACCCAGAAGGCATGGGATTACAATTTATGACAGCAGACGTTACTATGTCACTAAAGTTAATTGGTGGTCAATCATTAAAAGAACCTATCGATGCACTACAAAATGCAGTATCTTTCAATTACTATGGTAATTCAACATTTAAAAAGGGAAATGGTTCTGCTGAAAGTGTTGCAAATGAAATGGAGAATAAACAAATAGCATCTAAGATATTTAGAACAATTCAAAACTCTTTTTTGGGTGGTAGAAATAATGAAGAATAATTATGAAAAATAATTTTAATAGATATAAAGCACTTAAAGTCGATAATAATGAAATTATTGATTTACCTTTTACTAAAATTAGTGCATCACCATCAGACAAAACAATTGAATGGAAACCTAACGATAGACTAGATAGGTATGCCAATAAATACTATAATAATCCAATGTATGATTTTTTCATATTACTTGGTAATTCCAAGTATACTAGTGAATTTGATATTGAGATTGGTGATATAATTCGCATACCGTTCCCAATAGATAGAGTTAGAAGTGAGTTTAATGATAAAATTGATTTATATATTAAAGAATAATTTTATATATTTGCTTCATGAAGAAGAAAATTGTTGTTATTTATTCAACACATCTATCACATGAGGAAGACTCATTATTTGAAGAAAGAGTAAAGAGAACCATAGGTAGCCACAAGTATAAATTAAAGAGGTACGAAAATAAAAGAGAATATTCTCTCCCAGAACTTTATAATAGAGCACTTTCTGAAATTGAAGATAAGGAATCTACAATCGCAGTATTTGTTCATAACGATGTTTTATTCAATACAAAAAATTGGGGCAATAGATTATTGATGCATTTTAATGATAGAAATAATGACTATCAGATAATTGGAATCGCAGGAACAGATACAATTGAAGAAAACGGTGTTTGGTGGTTAGATGAGACCAACCAAATGAAAACAAAGGGAATGTATGGTATTGTTAATCACGATAACGGTCTAGAGGAATATACTAGTACATACTCACAAGAATTTAGAGGAGTTAAGCCAGTTGTGGCAATTGATGGTTTATTTATGGCTGTTGATCCGTTTAATATTGAAGAAGAGTTTGATTTAAGATTTGGTATGTTTCATTATTACGACATACCGTTTTGTATTAGTAATTACCTTGCTGGTTGTAATATTGGTGTCGTTACTGATATTAGAGTAACTCACCTATCCATAGGTCAAGTAAATGGTGAGTGGGAATTAAATAGATTAATGTTTGTTAATCACTTTAAAGATGACCTACCCCTAAAACTAGAGAATTAATGGAAGATTTTAGTGGTTTTAATATATTAATTTGTTGTAATTCATTTAATAGTTTTACTGGTTCAGAAATTTCTAATTTTGAAATGGCAAAGCAATTAAGTAAATGGGAGCATAACGTAACTATTGTAGCTAATATTGTTGGGGAACCGTTGGTTTCTATGATTAGTGAATATGGTGTAAATGTTTTTCATGTAAGTGAGGCACCTAAACAAAAATTTGATATCCTTCATATTAATCACAAACCAATAGGTGAGATAATTTTAAGAAATTATCCCAATGTACCTGCCGTAATGCATGTTAGGTCTGAGGTTATTCCTGTTTTTGAAGTGCCAATTATTTCACCACAGATTAAAAAATATATTTCAATTAGAGATACTATTAAAGACTATATAATGTCGTATGGTATTAAAGAAGATAAAATAATTCATATTGACAATCCATTTGATCATGAAAGATTTAACACAAATTATAGTAAAGAAAAAAAGAATGAAAAGGAAATTGTTCTTTTTGTTGGTACTATTGATCATTTAAGAATCAATATGATCAATCATACCGCAAAAAGAACTGAAAGAGAAGGTAAAGAGTTTTGGATTATTGGAATTGATAGACTCAATGTAATGTCAAGTTTATTAAAATATAGTCATATAACATATTTTGGTATAAAAGAAAATGTTGAAGATTACTATAAAAAATGTGACACTACTATCGGTATTTTTAGAGGTAGAACAACAATAGAAGGTTGGCTTTGTGGTAAACCAGCATATATTTATGAGGTTGATAATACTGGTACTATTTTCGACATAACTTATCAAGAAGTACCAAAAGATGTGGAAAAATATAGAAGTGATAATTCTGTTGAATTAATCGAAGAACTATATTATGATGTACTTGGAATAGATTAAAATGAGTGATATAAGTGTAATTTTAAATGTGTATAAAAGACCTGATACACTAGAAAAACAAATTGAGGCAATACTAAATCAAAGTATTAGAATTAAACCTGAAAATATTCATGTTTGGTTTAATAACTCTGGTATTGATCAATATTTACCTGAAGATGAGAAAATAAACACATACGAATGTAATTGGAACACTAAATTCTTTGGTAGATTTACTATACCATTATTGTGTAGAACAGAGTATATCGCAATGTTTGATGACGATATTTTACCTCAAAAAGATTGGTTTAAAAATTGTTTAGATTCAATGTCAAAACAAGAGGGTATATATGGCGGTAGCGGTATTCTACAGCATAGTAATGGTTATGTACCACACACTAAAGTAGGGTGGAATGGCACTAATTCAAGTAGTATTGAGAGGGTTGATCTTGTTGGTCACGCATGGTTTTTTAAACAAGAATGGAGTAAATATCTTTTTTATGAAAAACCATTCACTTGGGATAATGGTGAGGATATTATGTTTTCATATTTAGCTCAAAAATATGGTAATATAAATACCTTCGTACCTCCACACCCCGTAGATAATAAAAATTTATGGTCTTGTGATGTGGATTATGGTTGGAGAGTAGGGTCGGACGAAAATAGTTCTTGGAAAATAAGTAATCACCTAGACCTAAGAAACGAAACTACTATACATTGTATAAAGAATGGTTGGAAAACTGTTCAGTTAAGTAAATAATATGAAAGATTTTGTAGAGCATTTTGATTTATTAAAAAATAAGCTATTAAATGGTGAGAATTTTGCATATACAAGATTTTCTGATGGTGAAATGCACCTTCTAATGAATAAAAGTCTTAAGATTGGTGATAGTTGGTATGAGATAGATGGTATTAGAGGATTAGGTATTTACAATTCTGTAAATTTAAAAGATGTTGATCCAGTAGAGCATAGGTATTTTTTCGATGCACTAAAAGACTCATTTCAGTATCACCATAAGAATTATTTTGTGGGTCTTAGTTGTAAGTGTTGTGTTGGAGAAGAAAATTTTAAGTGGCAAGTTGATTTTCGTGGAGGTGATGATGATCATTTAACATGGTCTAATTTATTAATAAATGCCAATTACCCAAGATTTATGAATGAAATGCTCCCTCTATTTAAGAATGTGGTATATATTTGTAATGAAACTATGGATATATCTAAACTACCATTCGAGGTGGTTAAAGATTTTAGGGTTGGAGAAAATTGTATGGTGAATAATTTCAATATTTCAGATCAAATTATTGATTGGATAGAAAATAATAATATTAAAGATCATATATTTTTATTTTCAGCATCTTCATTGAGTGAGGTCTTAATACATAAATTATTTTTAGCTGAAAAAGAAAATACTTATATTGATGTAGGAACAATGTTAAATAACTCTCTTGGAGTAGATACCAATAGGGGGTATTTAACTGGTGGTGCATCATTAAAGAAAACTTGTATTTGGTGATGGATATATATAGTGGAATAGATAGTAAAAGATTTAATATTAAGGTTGGTAAAATAAATAATGAATTCCTCAATAACAAAGGGATTAATGAGGGTATTTCATATTTATTAGACAATAAATATGAATTAGTTATTGCAAGAATGGGATTCGATAATATTGAAATTATAAACCAACTAGAGAGTTATGGGTTTGGAATTAAAGATGCACAACAAACATATTATTATAATCTCAAAGACTTTAATATTACTAAGTTACCAAAGAGAGATGGGTCATTTATAATAAGAGATTTTAAAGTAGAAGATACATCAAGAATGGTTAAATTGGCTAGAATATGTTTTAATAACTATGGTCATTATTTTGCAAACAAAAGATTAAAAAAAAATGATTGTTTAGATGCATATGGTGATTGGGCATATAATACTTGCACAAACCTAAACGTGGCAGATAAGATATTGGTTGCAGAGAAAGATGGTGAAGTTGCAGGGTATCTCTCATTTAAAACATATGATGAGGGAGGTAAAATATATGCAGCGGGTGGTATGGGTGCAGTAGACCCCAAACACAGAGGAAAGGGTATATTTCAAGACATTACAATTGCTGGGTTAGAGTGGGGTTCTGAAATGGGGTTTCATTGGGAAGAACATAATGTTTTAATAAATAACGACTCAGTAAATAGAGCCTTTACTAGAATTGGATTCAAACCAAGTAATGTTATTATAACTTTGCATGGATGGATGGATGATATAAATTTAGATTAATGGAAGAAAAAATATTTGAAAATAAAAAAACATTGCACAATCCATATAAAATTGTAAAAATGTTTGAAGAAGAAATGGCTGCATATACAGGTGCACCATATGCAGTTGCTGTTGATAGTTGTACTAATACATTATTTCTTTCATTGATGTGGATGAAGCATTGTGATCAACAATTAAATAATGAGGTAATTCTACCGAATAGAACATATCTTTCAGTACCAATGTCGGTAATTCACGCAGGGTTCACACCAGTATTTAAGAATTTTGAATGGAGTGGAGTATATCAATTAGAACCATTACCAATTTATGATGCTGCAAAGAGATTATCATC
>Ga0222676_1000031_pt1 | contig 68649 bp, 85 predicted proteins | sample AntAcemetagen870_FD_179815 | JGI IMG/M metagenome (GOLD analysis project Ga0222676, IMG submission 179815) | Saline water microbial communities from Ace Lake, Antarctica - #870 | ecosystem: Environmental > Aquatic > Non-marine Saline and Alkaline > Saline | place: Antarctica: Ace Lake...
CAAGGTCAGGGTCAAGACCAGGACCAGCAACAACAAACGCAGCAGCAACAGCAGTAGCTGTTGACCACTGCTGACGAGATCTATTCCTTACCCCCCCCATTCACTTCGGTGAAGGGGGGATTTTTTTATATAAAAAGTGCCGTAAGGCGCAACTTCTGCTACTATCTTATCTATGAGAATCATAAGTTGGAATGTAAATGGTATTCGTGCCGTTCACCGTAAAGGTAACTGGCAAGATATGGTGGCACTAAGCTCTGATATTTTGTGTCTTCAGGAAACAAAGGCACGTGAAGAGCAGTTAGTCGATGAAATTAAACACCCAGAAGGATATTACTCATTTTTCGCCTCCCCTACTATTAAAAAAGGCTATAGTGGTGTGGCTATCTTCTCTAAGATTGCTCCGAATAAGGTTGAATCTGTGATGGGAGTTGATCATCTTGATACAGAAGGGCGTCTATTGGTGGCCTATTTTGATACATTTGTATTACTAAACATATATTTTCCGAATGGTGGAGGTGGCCCGGAGCGTCTTGCGTATAAAATGGAGTTCTATAAAGAATTTTTGGCGTTTATCACTGCTCTGCGGAAAAAACACAAGAATATTATATTTTGTGGTGACGTAAATACAGCGCATACGGCCGTTGATCTCGCACGACCAAAAGAAAATGAGAAAAATACGGGGTTTTTACCAGAAGAACGAGTATGGATCGATGAAGTGGTTGCTAGCGGGTATGTTGATATTTGGCGGCATCAGCATCCTGATGCAGTAGATGCCTATACATATTGGGATATGAAAACATTTGCACGAGACCGGAATGTTGGCTGGAGAATTGATTATTTTTTTCTAACAAAAGAGCTTATAAAAAAAGTAAATGCTGTGGATATCCGAGCAGATTTTCTTGGGTCGGATCATTGTCCTATAGAGCTAGATATAGAGTTGTAAAGGTCATTTGTATAAAGGACAAGTTATCCACAGATAACCATTTTACATGTCCTTTATAGGTGTTATACTATTTTCAGATCAGAGAATGTATAGCCCAATAGCTTTGTACCCTGAGCTGTCCATTTTCAATTAGTTCTGTCTACAGATGGCCAATCTGCTTGAAAGGTTATTTGGTTAAGTGAGATAAGAAGAGTCCGTAGCCCTCGTAAAACCTCTATTTTTTTGTTTGGACTTAGACCATCTCACCCATTACTGGGTAATACTTTCGATACAAACCGCTCCCCTGCGCACACCACACCTTTAAGGCGCATTGAGCGGTTTTATTATGTCTATTGCACCAGCCTAGCTTTTTTACAACACGAGTGTTTCATGTGTAACGGTTAAGGCGCCCTATTCTGTTCTGTGTTTCATATGAAACAACACACCCTTACAGATTACCCTGTAAGGGTTGTTACACATGAAACAGTGTTATTTTAACTACTTTACCCAGTGTTTTTTACGTATTTCAGCAACTTTTTCCTTTTCAACCTCATCTTTGACGTTCCTCCCCTTTTCTCCCAGAGCTTGTACTTCTTCGAATGGAAGTACTTGGAGCTCTTGCGCTCGAAAAATTAGGTATTCTTCAGTGTTTTTTGATGGCGTATCAATTACCTCATCGAGTAGTGCGTGGAGAATGTGGCCAATAAGTGGCCCGGGTTTCACGTGTACCCTTTCCATTAAGACCGTACCGTCAATCTTTAGCATGCCTACAGACACCGGATCGCTCATTACCTCCTCAACCAGTGATTTATACATCCTAAGTCGATACGGGTCCTCTTTTGGTCGTCCTGTGCCTATTCTATCGGCCATTCGAAGTTTCATGAGGTCCCAAACATTCTCCTTCCCCACCTTGGCCACCAAGCGACGTACGGCAGAGTGAGTAATTTGCTCAGTATCGGTAAAAAACATATGCCAACGTACCAGTTTGCGCACCTTCTCAGTAAGTTCTTTTGAGAATACAAGGCGTTTCATTATTTTTTCAGCCATTCGAGCCCCAACCACCTCATGTCCGTAGAATGTCCACATCTTCTTTCCTCCAGGTCGACGTGTTTGTGGTTTTGCGATGTCGTGCAGGAGAGCTGCGATGCGAAGATCAAGTTCCCAGCCTTTATCTGCTGTGTGTTGCAGGGCTTTTAGGAGATGTGTCCATACGTCAAATGCGTGAATACCACCTTGTTCTATGCCAATCCCCTCTTCTAGCTCAGGGATAATATGCGTCAGTAGGTTGGTTTTATAGCTTAATACAAGAGCTTCTTGCGGATTAGTGGAAAGAATAATTCGAGTAAATTCGTCGCGTATTCGTTCTTTTGAGATGTTTTTAAGCAGAGGTGCGTGTGTCGTAATAGCCTTTTCTACGTCTGGGGCTATAGAAAATCCTAATTCTGCGTGAAGTCTGATTGCTCGGAGCATCCGCAGTGCATCTTCAGAGAATCTATTATGAGCATCCCCTACGGTACGTAGTATCTTGTCTTTTATATCTTCCTGTCCTTTAAAGAGGTCTGTAAGAGACATTTCTTCAACGTCGTAGGCCAGAGCGTTGATGGTAAAGTCTCGTCTTTTTAAATCTTCTTCAAGACTCTGCCCAAATGTAATTGTGTCAGGTCGTCGATGGTCAGTGTATGTTCCCTCGGTACGGTACGGTGTTATCTCGACGATCTTAAGTGTTTCATCTGAAACATCTTCGTTCTTTACACCTACGGTTCCAAAGTTGTTTTCATAAAAGCTGTCCGGAAATAGCTTTAAAATGTCTTCCGGGGAGGCATTTGTTGTTATATCCCAGTCTTTAGGCGTTTTTTCTATAAGTAAGTCACGAACACAGCCTCCAACTAGATAGGCCTCAAATTTAGCCTTTTTTAGAGCTTGTGTGAGGTTTCTGACTTCCTGAGGTATTGATTTGTCGAGTACGTTCATAGCCATATTTTAGTACACTGTAAGGCTTTCTCCTAATTGCAATTATGGAGAAGTCGGGTATGATAGAGAAACAAATTTGCACCCGTGGTGAAATGGATATCATGACTGGCTTCGGACCAGTTGTTGTGGGTTCGAGTCCTGCCGGGTGCACAAAGTGTGTTTTTGGTATAATGACAGTGTATATGGTACATAAATAGTAACTTTGCGGGTATAGTTTAGTGGTAGAACGTCTGGTTGCCAATCAGATAACGAGAGTTCGATTCTCTCTACCCGCACAAAGTAAATTTTAGAGCTGGATGCGGAGCATTCAGCTCTTTAATTTGCGTGCGGTACAGGGAATCGAAAGACGGAGGCGGTATACAAGACGAGGAGGTACGACGAGTGCTTGTCGCCGAGTCCGGGGAGAAAGTTCTTAGCGAGCCTGCGAGCTTAGAAACTTGACCCCGATTCTCTCTACCCACACTAGGTTGGCTTAAAGATCGTATAGAGCGAGTGACTCTTCGTGTTTATGTTGTTTCATATGAAACCCACTTACGTCTAGCGGCCTCCTAGATTAAGTATGGTAAAGGTCAGATCTCTGTGTTTCGTATGAAACTGGCAGTAACCGACCTTTATACATGTCTCTTAGTCCACATTCCGCGGCTAATTTTAGCTAAAACTGTGGATAACTATGGGGACACTGTGTATTAAAGACAATGACTTTGACGTATTGAAGTATGTATATAATTCATATATACGGCTCTGCGTAGGCGTATAAATAAAAGACAGTGAAAATAGATGTTTCACGTGAAACACTATGTCGACCCATTACACTATTTTCGTAAATATCTTCATATTTTTTATATACTTACACTATATTTCCATCTTTTATTACTAATATATGAAGATTTTGCATTGTGACTATTCCTAAAACCAGCCATATTGCGACCGGTATGAGAGGGGAGCAGATCGCTCAAAAATATCTACAACAGAAAGGATATGTAATTGTTGCTACGAATTATCTTAAAAAGTGTGGAGAAATTGATATTATTGCTCGGTACGGTAAGATGCTACATTTTGTTGAGGTAAAGACTGTTATTTCGCACAAAACAGCTAGTGGGGGAGCGGGTGGTGGATATCGACCCGAAGAAAATGTTCATCCACAGAAATTACATCGATTGTATAAAACGATAGATTTATACCTCAATGAGTATAATGAAATGGGTGAGTGGCAGATTGATATCATTACGGTGCGTTTGGTTAAGAATGAACGGCGAGCCCTTGTTCGTTTCATGAAAAATATTGTTGTATAACTGGAAAAAAAGCTAATATGTGCTACACTTTCCAGAGTTTCGGAGCGTGGTGTAACGGCTAACATGCTCGGTTTGGGACCGAGTGACTCCGGGTTCGAATCCCGGCGCTCCGACAAGAAAACTTTCTGTAGAATACAATTGCATAAAATGAGTGAGCAGTTTATTAAAAAAGTAGAAGATTTTACTTGTGAAAAGTGCGGGTTTCAAGTGAAGGGGGGTGGTTTTACTAATCATTGTCCAGAATGTCTGTGGAGTAAGCACGTAGATATTCATCCTGGCGATAGGGCTGCAACCTGCAGTGGGCTAATGGAGCCAGTAGCAATTGAAACAAAGAACAGGGAAGAGAGGGTTACTCACCAATGTATACGCTGCGGGTATAGTAAAAAGAATAAGATTGAAAAAGAAGATAGCTACGAGCGAGTTATTGAGGTGAGTAAAAAATTGCAGGAATAGGTCTTTTTTGCTACTATTTCGATACTTCTAGAGATGTATGCGGGTATGGTTTAGTGGTAGAATGTCTGCCTTCCAAGCAGAAGACGAGAGTTCGATTCTCTCTACCCGCACAAAGTAAACTAAAGAGCTGGATGCGGAGCATCCAGCTCTTTAGTTTTAGTGGTACTATGTAAATGTATAGTCGTACTATTACATATTTAATATAAAAACTACTATGAACTATTCTTCTATTATTACGCGACTTGTAAACGCTATCGTGGGCATTGTCCAGGTGTTTCTTGGCTTGCGTTTGGTTGTAAAGTTGTTCGGTGCAAATCCGAGTGCTGGTTTTGTTTCTTGGTTGTATGCGACCACGGATCCACTCTTGCCTCCATTTGAAGGAATGTTCCCATCACCGGTACTTGAAGGCGGGTTTGTGGTTGAATTCTCAGCTCTCTTTGCGATATTGATTTATGCAATCTTTGCGTGGCTTGTAATTGAGCTTATTGAAATAGTAGACGTTGCCTCGGATCGTCGAATGTCAAAGTAGTATAACAACAATAAAACCGCCCATTGGGCGGTTTTATTGTTTGCAAAATAATTGGGTATAAAAACTATTTTACAGCGTCTTTAAGTGCTTTTGCTGCGCGGAATTTTGGTACACGCATAGCTGGTACTTGAATCACTTCTCCTGTTCGTGGATTTCGTGCTTGTCGAGCTGCACGATCTTTTGTTGAGAAGATTCCAAGTCCTGAGATTGAAACTTCTCCTCCAGTTTTTAGTGTTGCTATGATTGAGTCAACGACAGTGTCAACCGCTTCTTCTGCTTGCACTTTTGTGCCACCAAGTTTAGCGTGAACTGCTTCTGCAATGTCTTTCTTGTTCATAGTGAAAACGAATTATATTTTGATAACGTCGACCGTTCTCTTGATTCGAAAATCAAGAATCACACCTCTGATATAATTATATAGTAAGCCGTTTTTTACGCAATAGGGAAGTTATCGAGCAAATTCTATAACTCGTGATTCTCGTATGACGTTTACCTTTATCTCGCCTGGGTATTTGAGCTCGTTTTCGATTTGTAGCGCTATGTTTCTGGCTATTTCTCGAGCCTCGAGGTCAGTAATTTTTGCCGGTGTTACAAAAACCCTTATTTCTCGGCCTGCCTGTAGGGCATAGGCCTTCTCCACACCCTCAAAAGAAGTCGCGATTCCTTCAAGATCAGATAGTCGTTTGAGGTAGTTTTCAACTGTATCTCGGCGTGCTCCTGGACGTCCACCAGAAATTGCATCAGCAACTTGAACAAGAATAGACTCGACTGTTTCATATGGATATTCACCATGGTGTGCTTGCATCGCCTTTATTATCCGTTCGTCAGCACCAAATTTTTGTAAAATACGGCGACCAATTTCAACGTGTGTTCCTGCAACTTCGTGGTCAACTGCTTTTCCAATATCGTGTAGAAGCGCTCCTGCTTTAGCGATTGGGATATCAGCACCGAGTTCCTCAGCGATCATTCCGGCAATGTGTGACATTTCAATGGAGTGTTCGAGTACATTTTGTCCGTAGCTTGTCCGGAAGAATAATCTTCCTAGTATTGTGGTAATACGAGGGTCAAGGTTAAATACGCCGCATTCGTAGGCTGCTTGCTCACCTTTTTGTTTAATAATTTTACTGATCTCTTCTTTTGCTTTTGCAACTTCCTCTTCAATCTTTGCTGGCTGAATTCTGCCATCGAGAATGAGGTTTTCGAGTGCAACTCGAGCAATTTGTCTGCGGACCGGATCATATGAAGAGAGAGTAATGACTCCAGGCGTGTCGTCAACGATAATTTCGACGCCCGTTGCACGTTCGAGAGCTTTAATATTCCGCCCTTCTTTACCGATAATTTTTCCTTTAACTTCATCAGAAGGAATAGAAACAGTTGTGGCCATAACATCTGACGGCATTGAGTTTGCTAGACGATGTATTGCAGTTGTTAGGATATCTTTTGCTTTACGCTCTACAGCATCGTTTGTTTGGTGCTCAATTTTGTTGATACGAACAACAAGGTCTTCTTCGTACTCCTTCTCGACTCTTTTGAGGAGTTCTTCCTTTGCGTCATTTATTGTTAATCCTGATACTTTTTCAAGCTCTGCTTTTTTGGTTGTTTCAATTTGTTCAACATGTTCACGAATACTTTTTATCTCCTCGATCTTTCGTTTGATGTGTTCAACCTCCTTATCTATTTCTTGCTGACGCTTATCTAGCAAGTCTTCTTTTTTAATAAGTCGGTCTTCACTTCGAAGATGCTTTTCTTCCTGTTGCTTGGCTTCAGTGCGGGATTCCTCCAAGAGATTCTTTGATTTCTTTTCGGCTTCCTCGACTATTTTTTGGGCCCCGTCTTTTGCTTCAAGCAAAATCTGTTTAACTTGTAGCTCCATTGAACCTTTCTTTCCAAGAGAAATAACCCAACGAAGTACATAACCGAAAGCAACACCTGCAAAAAGCGCAAATGCTGCGATCAGGATAGCTGTCTGTGGTGTCATGGTTTTTAAGTGCTCCGCGCTCTATGCCGAAACGTTTCGTCTTTTTCCTAGGGAATTTGGTGTATTTTTCAAAGGTTGTGTCAAAGGTAATGTTTGAAAGGATTCGGTACGATCAGTCAGTTTCAACAGTAAAACGTAAAACAGTCTAATTAAAAGAGTAATATACTTATCCTACAAGTTTTTTTGGCATTTGTGAACCCCTTACAGAAAATTCCTTAGAAGTTTAGAAAAAAAGAGTATGGTAAGGGAGGCTATTTAGTCTTGATCACCTTGTCGATAATCCCATATTTAAGGGCCTCGTCAGCAGACATAAAGAAGTCTCTATCTACGTCGTTTGAGACTTTTTCAACCTTTTGACCAGTATTATCAGCCATCATCTTGATAAGAGTTTGTTTCATTTTTAAGATATGCTGTGCTGTAATCTCAATATCAGATGCTTGTCCCTGTACTCCGCCAAGTGGCTGATGAATCATGATTTCAGAGTGGGGGAGAGAGAAACGCTTCCCTTTTGCCCCAGCTGATAGCAACCACGCACCGCCAGAAGCGGCTAGTCCCACACAAACAGTTGAAACATTGTTTTTAACATGGTTCATTGTGTCGATCATGGCAAGCGTTGCGGTGACGGATCCTCCTGGTGAGTTTATATAGAGGCTAATATCCTTCTTTGGGTCTTGTGATTGCAAAAAGAGTAGCTGGGCAATGATAAGGTTTGCGACATGGTCGTCAATCGGACCTCCAAGAAAGATGATGTTATCCTTGAGAAGGCGTGAGTAAATATCGTATGCGCGCTCTCCTTGGTGTGTTTTTTCTATTACTGTTGGTATTAACATTTGCTTATTATATTAAGTGTTCTTAAATATAAGCATTTTTTTAAGATTTTTACAAAAATTTACCTAATATGACTCACAAAAACCAGACGTTGTGTTTATAGGCCAGACCCTCCCCCTAATCCCTATAAACACAACGTCTGGTTTTCGTTTCAGTATTCATAAGTAAAGTAAACTATTTTAGAATGTGTATGGTGGTAATTTAGCCTTGAGAAGAGTAAAGATTAAGTAGAATTTTATATGTACGGTACGGGGTAGTTGCGGATAAGAGGGATAGATTTTTAAATTAGTTCTCAGAAGGTTACAATATCTATATGCGATTACATAGATTTTATATACCTGAAGAAATTAGTGGAGATACACTTCACATTGAAGATGCTGACAAACTCAATCAATGGAAGAATGTGTTTAGAATGAGTGCTGGAGACACGGTCCTACTATTTGACATAACGGGTGATGAGTACGAGGCCGAGATTACTCTTTTGTCAAAAAAAGAAGCAGATGTGCGTCTTATTAAGAAAATTGATCAAGAAAAATCTTCGTTACCAGTTGTGCATTTGTATTTACCGCTTATTAAAAAAGATAAAGTTGAATTGGTATTGGAAAAGGGGACTGAGCTTGGGGTGGCGTCATTTACGCCTGTTATTACTGATCGAACAGTCGTAAAAAACATTCCAATGGAACGAGCTCGTAAAATTATTATTGAAGCATCAGAGCAGTCAGGGCGCGTCACGGTGCCGGCTATATCTGAGGCTATCTCACTACGAGAAGCCGTGGGGCAGGTGCGCAGTGCGGTAGTGTTTGATGGCGAAGGAAGACCATTTACTGAATACGTGCATAGTAAGCAAGAGGAAGTTTCTATTTTTATCGGCCCGGAGGGTGGCTGGTCAGAAGAGGAGAAGATACTATTTGAGCAGAAGGGTATTCAGATATATTCACTTGGTACGCAGGTACTTCGGGCAGAAACTGCTGCGATTGCATCGTCCGCCTTACTTTTGTTGAAATAAAAAAACCGCCCCCAACAGGTTTTGTTGTAGGGGCGGAGTAAAGAAAAAAAGAAAAGAGGTTTTTACTTACTTTACTTCTTCTGTATCTTTTTTTGAAGTTTCGCGGCCTTCGAGTAATTGAAATACTTGCTCATTTATAAGTGTTGTTTCTACGTATATTCGAGCACGCTCTTTGTCAGCATCAGGATACATTTTTGCTATTTCCTCTAACTGGTGTTCGAGTATTTTTTCATCAGGAGTTATTTTCTCCTCAACAGCAATCTTGTTTAAGATAAGCTGCGTTTTTGCTCGCTTCTCTGCATTGCCTCGCCACTCTTTTTTAATATCGTCTTCAGTTTTCTTGATGTGATTGAGGTAGTCTTCGTAGTTAAGCCCTGTTTTTGTTACGTCCTCTTTTAATTGTGCTAGCATTTTAGAAATTTCACCTTCAACGAGGATATTCGGCACGTCGATTGTTGATTGCTCTATCAATCCTTCCATTATCTTTACTCGTCGTTCATCTTGCGCTTTCAGTTCTTTTTGCTGAAGAATATTTTCTTTTAGTTTTTGTGTAAAGTCTGCAACATCTTTAAATGAACCAAGTTTTTTAACAAATTCGTCAGTTAATTCTGGCAGGTCTTCGTCTTTTATTTCCGTGTCTTTTGATGATGGGGGAATTTCATTGCCTTCAGTATCAAGGAGAGGGGTTTCATTTTGTTGCGATGCTTTTTCTTGAGTAGCAACATTCTTTCGTATTTGTGTAATGGTGTCCTCAACCTCTTTATCATCAACAGTTACTTCCTTTTTTTCTTTGCTCACTTTTTCAGCTATCTTTATGTACTCTGGGAGTGTTACGTCTGGAACAATCGCACTTACGATAGTGAACTCAACAGGAGCTTTTTCCACCAATTTTGTAAAGGTTACCTGCGGTTGGCCAATAACTTGAGCCTTCGCTTCACTGATAATTGATCCATATTCTTCTGAAAGAGCCGTGTGAGCCGCTTCTTGGAGGATGCCGATTTCACCAATGTGCTTAATGAGTATGTTTTCTGGGATATTGCCTTTGCGGAACCCGTCAAGGTCAAGGGTTCCAGCTAGGTTTTTAATAGCCTTTTTTCGAGCTTTGGTAACTCGATCTACGCTCAAACTTCCTTTAATTTCAATTTCAGAGTGTGGAAGAGATGTAATTGTTATGGTGTATGGTTTTTGATCTGACATATTTTTTCCTAAATAGTATGGAAGTTAGTGTATATGCATAGGCCACATAACGCAAATTGAGAGTGTTTGGTAGCTGAGTTGTGGATTGCTTATATAAAAAAACCCATCACCGAAGCGATGGGTTTCACGGAGACTCTCCGTGTGAGGTTTTAGAAGGTGACCGTATCGGCCGTGGCGAATCGTACGAGAGGGGTCGAGAGTTCCGTCTCCCCCTCTCGATTCACCAGGTCAATGATCAGACGCTCGATTACGTCAATAACGAGATAGCCCTCGTGCGAGGTGCTGTCTTCGTTACTGCCAGTGTTTCCCTCTTGGACAGAGGTGTAACACGGTTCTCCGGAGGTGTTTCCGTAGCTTTGAACCTCGCTCAAGCCTTTGAAGAGGCCGTCGAGTGCCTCGTCGTCGATTCCCGTGACTGGAACGAAGATTCGGTGGCCGCCATCCTTGACTGCCTTGATGGCGACTGGTCGATAGTCTCTGATCAAAGCGATTACTGCCTCGGTGAATTCCTGCAGTTTGGACAGAGTTCGAGCTGCGGGATGACTGCCGATGCCTCGGGTGCTATTCATTGCGCGATCCTTATAAAGAAGAACATGGTGTGAAGTAGGTCAAGGTGACACTACTTAATCTTTTAATATAATAACATTTTTTAATCTAAAAGTCAAGTTAAAAGTTGGTATTATCTGTGTTTTTTGGCTGTGACGCTACTGTATTATAGGTCTTAGTTTTGCGAAAAAACCCATCACCGAAGCGATGGGTTTCACGGAGACTCTCCGTGTGAGGTCGATTTAGACCTCACTGTTCTTGCCTCGGCGACGAGCGAAGCCGATAGGTTTTGGGGAGAGTATGAAAGTTTCTCCCGTGACTTTCGTGCGAATCACCGGAAGAACGATTGGAGGGAGGTCTGTTCTGTTGCGTGATGGAGGACACATCCAGGAAGGAAAGCTGTTATTTGCAGCTAAGAACTCTTGAACTGATACGTAAGCATTAGACATTATCCCGTCAACGTTATTTTGCGTACCTTTCTTCGGCATTGTAGAGCTCCTGTTTCTGAGGTTGCAAGATCTTTTTTTACCTTATATTTTTTTTAAAAAAGTGTCAATATTTTTTGAATAAAGATAAAGAGGAGGGTACATTGTAGCCTCCTCTTTAATTGCATTCTCAACTCTCTATTTAGGGATACGTTTTTACTGAGCTGACTCAAACTCTGCGTCGATTGCGTTGAGGTCTCCTTCGGCAGTAAACTCTGCTTCTAATTCATTTTCCATTTCTTCTAGCTCGCTTTCCGCGTTTGTTGGTGCCTGCTCAGTATTTTCTGTCGCAGTGTTGCGTGTCCAGAAGTAGAATCCTCCAATGATAAGAAGTAGGACCAATATAATTAGTGCGATTGTTGATCCTGCTGATGATGACGTGTTGTTGTTTTGTGTTTGTGGTTCCATAGTGTTGTTATTATATAAGTAAGTAACTGCTTAGTTTATTGTACCTCAGCTTCTGTTTCTGTCCCAACTTCTGTTTTTATTTCAGTTCGAGTACGTACGACATCTTTGAGAGATCGAACGACGTCAAGTAATGCTTGGCGAGCCTCGTTGATACTTGCTAGAGCTGTTTCAGTAAGGGCGCGAATTTGTTTTTTTGATGTTTCTGTATCAGCTTCAACTTCAAGAAGCGCCTCTATTTCAACAATATCTTCTTTTGCTAACTCAATTTTTGCGGATGCCTCTGCTAGAAGTTCAATGCTAAGACTTGTGTCGAGTCCTTCTTCTGTAAGGCTAGTAACTCGTGACTCAATACGAGTCTCTAGGCTTTCAAGGTGACCAACTTGTGTTGTAAATCGGCTGATGATCCGCTGGATAGCGGCCTCTACGCGACTCTTGGCTTGTGCTTCAAGTCGGATACGAACTTCTGCTCGGTGCTCTGTGAGCGCCTCCTTGCGAGCTTCAACTCGAGTTTCAACAGACGCACGCCCTGTCTCGATCTGTGTTTTGAGAAATTCACGCCTTTCTGAGATTATTGTTCGAGTTGCCTCGTGTTCTTCAACGGTTTCTGGTCTTTTATCATCTTTCTTAGGCGCGGCCTTGTCGCCTTCTCTAACAAAAGGTATTGAGTTAAAGACCTCACTTTCTCTCGGTGTTTTCATAGGTGTCTTTGCTCGAGTCTCAACTTGTGTTGTGCCTTTTTGTGCGCCTGTAAAATCTCCATCTGCTCTCGCACTAACTTCAACATCTGATGAGGTAGTGATGTCGCGGCCTTGTACAGGTGGTACAGAAAATATAAAAGCAATAACAAGAGCCGTGGTCGTGATTGAGTAATATGATGCTTTTTTAGTCATAGTTATATGTGTAATTACGTATTCATTATTGGTAATATTGTAATTATACATCAAAATGAGCCGGCCTATGCCGGCTCATTTTGTGCATAAAGTAAAATTAAAAGTGACTATGCTTGAGGGAATTTTTCGTTGTAGAGCTCTACTGATCGTAAGACAGAAGCCAGTGCTCCTTGTCGATCTTGAATCTCTTTAATTTCGACAGCCTTACTTTCAATTTGTTTGTAGGTTTCAAAGAAGTGTTTAATTTCTTTAATGGTGTGCTTATTGACGTCTGATAGGTCTTTCACATCATCCCAGCGAGGGTCCTGGGTTGGAACAGCGATGATTTTGTCGTCACTCTCACCGCAGTCAATCATTTTCATGACAGCCACTGGTCGTACAACAACAAGGATTCCAGGAGCTAGAGGGTTGGTAGACAATACGACAACGTCAAGCGCATCGTTATCTTCCCAGAGTGTTTGTGGTGCGAAACCATAGTCAAATGGGTAGTCTTGAGATGACTTCATTGCTCGGTCGAGTTTGATAAGACCTGTCTCTTTGTCTATCTCATACTTATTTTTAGATCCCCTTGGGATCTCAATGATGGTGTTGAACTCTTCTGGTGCGCTGTCTCCGAGAGGAACGCCGTGCCATAAATTTGTTTGTGTAACCATAGTATATTTAATTACTTTGTTTCTTCGGTGTCGCTAGTAGATCCTTCTTCGGGTTCTTCCGTAGCCTTGGGCTCTTCTTGTGTAGTCTCAGATTCGTCTTCAGTAGCAGAGTGTACAGACTTGATGTCGATTCTCCAGCTAGTAAGTTTTGCAGCAAGCCGCACGTTTTGACCGCCTTTACCGATCGCAAGAGACTGCTGATCTTCCGCTACTTCCACAACAGCACTTTTTGCATCCTCGTTTACTTCAACAGAAAGAACCTCAGCCGGTGAGAGTGCGTCGGCTACAAATTTTGCAGGGTCCTCTGACCATTCGATAATATCGATTTTTTCTCCGGCCAGTTCGCTCATGACAGTCGTTACGCGAACACCTCGCTGTCCCACCATAGATCCGACAGGATCAACGTGGTCATCGTTTGAATGTACGGCAATTTTTGTTCGTGATCCAGCTTCTCGAGCAACAGTTTTTATTTCAACAATACCGTTTGTTATTTCTGGCGCTTCAATTTCAAAAAGCTTTACCAAAAATTGTGGATGAGACCGTGATAGCCGAAGAAAAATTCCTCGAGGTGTTTCTTCTACACGATATAGGTATGCACGAATGCGCTCTCCTTGTCGGTAACGTTCTCCGGGGATCTGTTCGTCGTAGGGAATGAGTCCTGTTGCTCGTCCCATGTCAATGAAGATATTTCCACGTTCGATACGTTGCACTGTGCCGTTTACGATTTGCCCTTCTCGTTCCCCGTACTCTTTTAGTACAGAACTCTTTTCTGCTTCCCGTATTTTCTGGATGATTACCTGTTTTGCTGTTTGAGATGCAATGCGTCCGAAATCATCGCGTGCAATAAGGGGGAAGGTGATTTCTTCTCCAACGATAACATCTTTTTTAATTTTTTGAGCATCTTCAATGAGGATGTGGTGTTCTGGGTTGAATACTACCTTTCGTTCACCATCTTCTTCACGGATTTCACTCTCTTCTTTTGGTGCTTCAGTGGCAGCATCATCAAAAATTGTCGTTGACTCATCAACAACAATTTTTACCTGAAAGAATTCAGTTGCACCTGTTCCAATATCAAATGTGGCACGAATTATTTGTCCGCGTTTGCCGTACTCTTTTTTGTAGGCAGTAGCGAGTGCCAGCTCAACTGCTTCTAATACTTTTTCTCTCGGAATTCCACGTTCGTCTTCTAATTGGCTCAGAACCGAGTTAATTACTTTTAAATCAAGCATGTTTTTTTAAAATAAATAGTTCGCCCACTCCGGCGAACTCCTTAACAATCTATAGACCATAGTATATCGTATATGAGTGTAGTTGTAAAGCTTCTGTATCTAAGCGGAAGGCATTTTATAGGAGACGGGGTCTTCTTTTGAGAGGAGGGGTTAAAAGCCTCTTTAATCTACCCAATTCCAGTAGGTGATTTGGGTAGATTCTAGGAAAGTTAGCCATATTTTGTGCTCTACGTGCGGACAGCTTTTTAAGTGTAGGGAGTACCCTTAACATAAAAAACCCCGACCGAATAAACGGACGGGGTTTAGATTTTGGTAAAAAATTACTCGGATTTACGACTTAACATAATACAAGAAGGAGGTAGCATTTTCTTGCATTTCTTTTTTATATTAAAGCCCCGTTTTTTACATAGATTGTATTTTCTTTATGATACAATTAAAAAAATATTTCTATAATATATGCACATTGAACACGATCAGCTTAAAGAATTTATTTTAGACTCGGGTCTTGTTTCTCGAACTGACTTTGAAAAAGCAGAAAAGAGATCAAAAGACGAAGGCGAGAGTCTCGTGACGGTACTTATTAGCGAAGGATTTATTACCGAAGACGACTCTCGACGAATGCATGCCTATATACTCGGTATCCCGTTTGTTGATTTGCGAGGTCAGGTTGTTGATCCTGCTATTTTACTGCTTATCCCTGAGCCAATTGCGCGAAATCACAACATAGTTGCCTTTCGTAAAGGTGCCGATTCTCTGGAGGTTGCAATGCTCGATACGGCCGACTTACCAGCAATTGATTTTGTAAAAAAGAAGACAGGTTTAAAAATCCAGCCACGGTTAACCGACACTGAGTCTATAAAGAGTGCGCTTTTGCAGTATCAAAAAAGTCTTAAGGCAGAGTTTGGTAATCTGATCCAAAAAGAAGTTGGAAATATTAAAACTGTTGCTTCCGGTGCTGACGGTGAGGAGGTTGATGAAAAAGATCTGAAGAAAATGGCAGAAGATCTGCCGGTTGTTCGCGTTGTTGATACGTTGCTCAAGCATGCGGTTATTCAAAATGCTTCTGATATTCATATTGAGCCTATGGAAGAGCAGGTACTTATCCGATATCGTATTGATGGTATTTTGCACGATGCAATAGTGTTGCCAAAAAATATTGGCGCCAGTCTTACTGCGCGTGTTAAGGTGCTTTCAAATTTAAAGCTCGACGAAAAGCGATTACCCCAAGATGGGCGATTTAAAATTGAGCTTGACGGCGAAAAGATTTCTTTCCGTGTTTCAACGTTGCCGACCTACTACGGTGAGAAGACGGTGATGCGATTACTTCGTGAAAGTGTTTCCGGCTTTACTCTCGAGGTGCTTGGTTTTCACGGAGAAGGAATGGAAAAACTCTATGACGCAACCAAAAAAACAACAGGTATGATTTTGACGACTGGCCCGACAGGATCAGGAAAAACTACCACACTCTATACGATGCTTGATTTACTCAATACGCCTGATGTAAATATCTCTACTATAGAAGACCCGATTGAATATCAAATGAAGCGAGTAAATCAGACACAAGTAAAGCCAGATATTGGCTTTACGTTTGCTAATGGGTTACGAACACTAATGCGACAAGACCCCGATGTAATTATGGTGGGTGAGATTCGAGATAGTGAAACGGCAAGTCTGGCAATCAATGCCTCACTGACAGGGCATCTTGTACTTTCAACACTCCATACCAACTCAGCTGCGGGGGCAATTCCTCGTTTTATTGATATGGGTGCTGAGCCGTTTCTTCTTGTCTCGACGCTTAATGTCATTATTGCTCAACGACTTATCCGACGGCTTGATAAGGTTCGAGATAAATATTTCCTCACTAAAGCCGAAGTCGAACAGTTGTCTAAAGAGGTGAATCTCGATCGGGTGCTGGTTTCACTAGTAAATGAAAAAATTGTAAAAGAAAATGCAACCTGGGAAACAATTCCTTTTTATCGTCCAAAACCGTCTGATGACACTGAAGATGGCTATAAGGGGCGTGTTGGAATTCACGAAATTCTTGAAGTGTCATCAGCTATTCGTGAAATGATTATTAAAGGAGAATCAGCACAAGCAATAGAAGAACAGGCAAAAAAAGAGGGAATGTTGACGATGGTTGAAGATGGAATCTTTAAAGCTGCCCAAGGAGTAACTTCAATTGAAGAAGTGTTGCGTGTTATCACGGAATAGTTATGTCTTTGTATAAATATAAAGCGATAAATAAAGAAGGAGAGTCGTATGAAAAGACGATCGAGGTTAATGATAAGGGTGCGCTGTATCGCCACATAAAGGATGAGGGCGGAAAGGTTGTTGATGTTCAGGATGTGAAGTTTAAAAAGTTTTCATACAAAAAAGTAGCTAGCCTTTTTTCTACGGTAAGTGAACAGGAGAAAATAATGTTCGCTAAAAACTTAGGTACGATGATCGAGGCTGGGCTGTCTGTTTCGCGTGTGCTGAGTATTATGGAGCGACAGAGTAAAAACCCAAAGCTGAAGAGCGTTATCACTTCTGTAGATACGAGTATTAGTGAAGGAAAGACACTTAATGAAGCATTGGCGTTATTTCCTAATATATTTTCGTCACTTTTTGTGTCGATGGTTCGAGCAGGTGAAGAGAGTGGAAGCTTGGCTGAGTCACTGCGAGTGGTCGGTAGTCAGATGGAAAAAACATACGTTCTTAAGAAGAAGGTGCGTGGAGCGTTTATGTATCCAGCTGTCATTTTGTTTGTAATGGTAATAATCGCTATCGCTATGCTTATTTTCGTAGTGCCAACACTGACCTCAACATTTAAAGAGTTGAATGTTGATTTGCCGATTACGACACAGGTGGTGGTCTGGGTGAGTGACTTATTTAGAAACAATGCACTATTTACGATTGTTGGTTTTGCACTTATTACCCTCGGCGGAGTGGTTGCCTTTCGTACAAAGAGAGGTAAGCGAGTATTTGACTGGACGTTTCTTCATGTTCCGGTTATCTCCGGTATCGTAAAGCAAGTAAATTCTGCTCGGACAGCCCGAACCCTGTCATCTCTCCTTTCTTCGGGTGTCGATATGGTGGTGGCGTTATCAATTACGGCTGATGTGTTACAAAATTCATACTACAAACCGATCATTAAACAAGCTGAAGAGCGTGTGCAAAAAGGAGAAAATATTTCAGAGGTACTGTCTAAGTACGAACACCTGTACCCAATTTTCGTATCAGAGATGGTGAGTGTGGGTGAGGAGACGGGAAAATTAGCAGAGATGTTGAAGAACGTTGCAATTTTCTATGAACGAGAAGTGACACAAAAGACAAAAGATATGTCGACAATTATCGAGCCGTTTCTAATGGTGTTTATCGGTGTTGCTGTCGGTTTCTTTGCGGTTGCAATGCTCTCGCCGATGTACTCACTGGTCGAGGCGTTTTAATAGCATTTATGATATATCAAAACAGTAAAGGATTTACGTTGATAGAGATTATGTTGGCCATTTCTCTATTTTTGATCATCTCTGCTTTTTCGATTGTGGCTTTTTTGAGTTTACACAACAGAGAAATATTACAAAAAGATGTGTTACTGGTAGTGTCTGTTATTGATGAGGCGCGGTCGAATACACTTGCTTCAGTTGAGGCCACAACGTACGGAGTATATTTTGATACTGATAGTGTGATTTCTTTTAAAGGGGCAACATACGTGGGTGAGGAGGATTCAAATGAGATATATGAGCTGCATTCAAAAGTTGAAATATCTGATGTTGCTCTTGCTGGAGGTGGAAATGAAATTGTATTTGAGCGTTTGACGGGGCAAGTGTCGGAAGTGGGGACGGTTACGTTGTCACTTAAAGATGCTTTTGATTCAACACTCCTTACCATTTCAGGAACAGGTACCGTTGCCTCAGAGTAGGGTGTATACTACCTATAGTTGTATATGAATCGTCACATAACAAAAAGAGGTGTAACACTCATTGAGGTTGTTGTTGGATCCTCTATTCTCCTTATTTTTCTTACGGCACTAATTCCAGCGTACATTTTATACTTAAACTTCTCTTCTTTAAATACCTCGGCTATTAAGGCGGCTTTTTTAGCAGAGGAGGGGGTGGAGGTGGTAAAGTTTTTACGTGATACTGACTGGGATACATACATTGCATCAAGCAGTGTGGACACAGAATACTATCTTTCTTTCGACGGGTCTTCCTGGCAGATCAACACTACTCCTATATATATAGATGACTCATTCCAGCGACACATTATATTTAGTGAAGTCTATCGTGATGGTGTAAGTGACATCGCTGAGACGGGAACACTCGATGTCGATGCTCGAAAGGTTGAGGTGGTGGTGTCATGGCAGGCCGGAAATGCTACGAGTACAAAATCTATTGAGACCTACATTACTAATTTTTTTAAGGAATAATGAGCTGCTTGGCTAAACAGTTACATAAAAAAGGATTCACTCTGATAGAGATGGTGGTGTATATCACGCTCGTTACGGTTCTGTCTGTCGTCGTTATTCAGCTGTTGTTCGGAATTATTTTACTGCAAAGAAATATTAAAATTGCAAAAGATGTACAAACAGCAGCCGTAACTGCAGTTGAACGTATTTCCAGAGAAGTACGTGATGCACGGAGTGTAAATCTTGGTACGAGTACGTTTGCTACTCATCCAGGAGCACTAGAGCTCGCTTCAGTTGATGTGGAGGGAAGTGCTCGGACTGTCAGGGTCTATGTTGATGGTGGGCAGATTATGCTTGATGAAAATGGAGTGCTGGTTGGCCCACTAACGTCATCTTTGGTTACTGTAGAGAGTCTCATTTTCTATCGCATGGCAAATAGTATTTCTGAAGCAGTTCGAATGGAGGTGACGCTATCTGCCACATCAGGATTAACTACAAAAGAAGAGACATTTTATTCAACTGTCGTATTACGTGGATCATACTAGTATGTATACGAAAAACACAACAAAAGGATTTGCCCTGCTGATAGTGATACTTTTTTTCTTAGCTATTTCAACAGCTGTTGTATTTGGTGTTGCAACACCAGCAGTTAAACAGTACCGGATTGTTAAGACCACACTTCAGTCAAGAGAGAGTTACTATCTTGCGGAAGCAGTGACTGAAGATGTTGTATACCGACTTAGAAATGGTGTGACCGTCTCCGACAGTACAACTCTTACTCTCAATAATCATAGCGCAGTTGCGATAATTACGGACACTGCTAATGGTAAACGTGTTACTTCTGAAGCTGATCGGGCGGGCGTCATACGAAAGGTTGAGTCTGATTTAGTTGTTGGAAATGGGGCCGCATTTAACTACGGCATACAAGCTGGTAATGGTGGGTTTTTGCTTGAAGGAGGATCTGATATTTATGGGAATGTGTATGCTAATGGAAATATTACTGGTGATGGTGGTGTGGTAATTACAGGCTCAGCAGTTGCGGCTAATAGTGCGCCATTGTTTACGGCTGTATCAAATGACTCACCGACAACCCCTCTTTACGATATTATTTTTGGAAAAGAAAACAGTCAGCAAGATGTGGCTCAGAGTTTTACCTTGTCAGAGGATGGTGCGGTAACTAAAGTTGGATTGTATATAAAACGAACGGCAAACTCACCAGCGAATGCAACAATCTCAGTACGCTCAGATGTTGGTGGAGTTCCGGGAACTACTGCACTTGCTCAAACAACACTCAACGCTTCGCAGGTAGGGCAGACATATCAGTGGTATGAGCCGGCATTTTCTGCTCCGGTCGTGCTTGATGCAGATGAGACGTATTGGTTGGTGATTGATGCTTCACGAAATAATAGTAAGTACTATACAATTGCCGGTAATACTACGTATGATGACGGTGAAGCAAAAATGTACAATACGAGCAGTGGTTGGGTGGATACTTTTCCTGTAGGACTGGATGTTTATTTTAAAATTTTTACTGGCGGTGTGTCCGCGACGATTTCTGGAGATGGCTATGATTATATTCAGATTGGCGGGGATGCTTGGGCGGAGAATGTCGAGGATAGTTTAGTTGAAGGAGAGCTTTTTTGTGAAAATACTACAAATGTAATTGATGATGGATATGACGCAATAATCTGTGACTCCTCTCGTGGGATTCCTCCTGAGCAGGATCTTCCTGTTTCTGAAGGAATGATAGCTGACTGGAAAAATCAGGCTGAAGCAGGCGGTGTGCATTCTGGCAACTACGCCGTTGGCTGGGCGGGTGGCACTACTGGGCCAATGAAGGTGACGGGAAATGTGACTGTAAATGGCGGTGGGACATTAACGCTTACTGGTAATATGTGGGTCGAGGGCAACTTAATCGTGAGTGGGGGAGGAAAAGTGTCTTTACATTCTTCATATGGAACAGACAGCGGTGTGATTGTTGTGGATGGATATATACAAATTTCTGGTAACGGGCAGTTTTCAGGTTCAGGACAGCCGGGGAGTTATCCGTTACTCATTTCAACTGGCACTTGTCCGGCAGATACAAGTTGTGTGGGTGGCAATTCAATTTCAATTACTGGTGGCTCTGGAGCGGTAGTGTTGTATGCGCCGTATGGAAAATTACAGATGAATGGTGGAACTAGTGCCCGGTCTCTAGTGGCTCAGACAATCCACGTTACCGGTGGTGGTAGTGTGGAGTATGAGAGCGGTTTGGCTGATTTGAGTTTTTCGAGCGGGCCATCTGGCGGCTTTACCATTACAAAGTGGAAAGAAATAGAGTAGGTGGGCGAAGAATGAGTAGGTGCTATACTGAACCATATGAAGTTTAAAAAAATTGTTGTAGGAAATTGGAAAATGAATCCAGGGAGCCTGAAAGAGGCAGAAAAGACGTTTTTAGCAATTACTAAAGGATTAGAAAAGGTTAAGGGTGTTGCGGTGGTGATTTGTCCGCCGGCACCATTTATTTACGCACTTCACAAACTGTCTGGCTCACGAAAAATAAAATTAGGAGCACAGGATGTTTTTTGGGAAAGGTCTGGTTCCTATACTGGCGAAGTGAGTGCTAGCCAGCTAAAAGAAGTGGGAGCAAAATTTGTGATTATAAATCACTCTGAGCGACGTGCTCTCGGGGAGACGGATAGTGGCGCTAATAAAAAAGTAAGTGCATTGCTTCGAGAAGAAATAACACCTGTCGTGTGCATTGGCGAAGCTAGGCGGGATAAGGAGGGGCTATTTCTTTCATACATTGAAAATCAAATTAAAACTATTTTCGAAGGTGTGTCAGCAGCTATGATTAGGAATGTTGTTATTGCCTATGAGCCGGTCTGGGCTATTGGTGGAACAGAGTCAATGAAGCCAACAGAGATATACGAGATGACTATTTTGATAAGAAAGATTCTTTCATCTTTGTATAACAATAAAATAGGAGCTGAAGCAACTATCATTTATGGTGGCTCGGTGAACGCTGAAAATATTGAAGAAATAATGCGAGAAGGTAATGTGCAAGGTGTATTGCCAGGCAGAGCAAGTCAAGAGCCAGAACCTCTTGCTAAGATTATTGGCGCCGTAGCAAGCACACATCGATGAAATTCATACAGCAAGCAGGGGAGGTGCGCGGAAAAAAAGTATTGTTGCGTATTGATTTGAATGTTCCGGTGGTGAATGGAAAAGTGATAAATGGGTTTCGTATTGATAAGTCACTTGAAACAATTACCTATTTGCGAGAGCAAGGTGCTCGAATTATATTGATCAGTCATTTTAAGGGTAAAGAAGGAGACTCGCTTAGGCCGGTCTCAGAGTACTTGCAGCATCTCGTTCCACATACTTTTGTTGAAGATTTTTACTCAGACTTGTGTCGAGAAACAGTGCAAGCGATGAAGAACGGTGATGTGACACTCTTTGAGAACCTGCGAATGTGGGACGGTGAAGAAAAAAATGATACAGCATTTTCACAACACTTAGCATCGTTTGCTGATATGTACTGCAATGATGCTTTCTCGGTATCACACAGGGCCCACTCTTCTATTGTCGGTGTTCCTGGGATTATTCCCGGGTACGCGGGAGTTCAACTTAAAAAAGAGGTGGAGCGACTCAGTGAAGCATTTCATCCAAAGCGACCGTTTTTGTTTATACTTGGTGGTGCAAAATTCGACACCAAAATGCCACTGGTACAGAAATTTATTTCAAAAGCGGATACTGTGTTTGTTGGGGGCGCATTGGCTAATGATGTATTTAAGGCTCAAGGAAAAGAGATTGGCCGATCGGTTATTACTGATCATAGTATTGATTTGTCGTTTGTGCTGGAAAGTGAAAAAGTAGTGTTGCCGACTGATGTGATTGTGCGGAATGAATCAGGCGAAGCGCAAACAAAAAACCTAAATGATGTATTAAGGGGCGATATGATAATGGATGCTGGTCCTCTGTGTGTTTCAGATCTTAGTGAAAAGATTTCCCAATCAGCCTTTGTGTTGTGGAATGGGCCACTCGGAAATTATGAAGAAGGCTTTCATCAAAGTACACTTGATCTTGCTCGAGTGCTTGGTGCAAGTGGTGTCGAGTCTATTGTGGGTGGAGGAGATACAATTGCTGCTATTGAAGAGTTGGATAATTTTAATGAGTTTAGTTTTGTATCAACAGGCGGTGGGGCGATGCTTGATTTCCTAGCTCAAGAAACCTTGCCAGGAATTCAGGCACTTGAGGGTACTTCTGGGATATAGGTGCGTTGACACTTACGGAGGTGTTTATTATTCTTCTTTGTAGAAGGTTGACTAATGATCAACAAAGTTCCGAGGAGAACATTATGCTTAGACGTTTTGTAGGGTGGTTTTTTGCACCAAAGTACAGAGTGAGGGGGGATGAAGGTAGGGGTGTGTGGCTTGTTACGGACGCACGTGGCCGGGCTGCCCCGGAGCCGTTTCTTGAGGGCTTAATAGTAGACGTACACCCTTACCCCGCAGGTGGGGTTACTTGTAGAGAAGTCTGTATAGGTCCGAGTGCAGTGCTGTCGTTGGAAATTGTTTGGAGAGTGGAAGTTGTCTACCGTGGCGGAATTTTTCGCGAAAGGGACGATCCCAACAGCGTTCTCGGTGCTGCAGATTATCTCCTACTTCTTCCTGGTAGGACGGCTATCGCCGGCTGGAGGGACCCGCCTCCTCTTCGACCGAGGGTACTTCTCTGAGAGGTGTCTTCTGTGGAGAAGTACATCTTTTCAGGCCGCATCGAAAGGTGCGGTTTTTTTATACAAAATACCTACACTATATTTTCTTTAATCTTCTTGGCGTTTGTTTCAAAATCTTTTTTGTTACCCGTGACATCTGAGTTTGGAAATATCCAGATATGAGCGTGAGGTACTTCATCGCCAACTATTTTTGAAATAATCCACTTCGTGTCGAATGCTTTTTGTTGTGATCGTGCAATTTTGGTGACGACTTCAAAGTAGCTTCCCGGATGTGGCACATCCCAGACCCATCGGTAGTGTTGCTTTGGGATGACTTGAGTGTGTCCGGGGGATTGAGGGTTGGTATCGAGGAATGCCAGGTAGTCGGCATCTTCATAGACAATATGTGAGGGTATTTCTTTGTTGATAATTTTACAAAAAATACAGTCTTCCATATCCGTATGATACCATAGTGGAAATGAAGTATTCAGTACAGAAACATCCTATTTTGGCAAACGATCACGATCTTGCTCATTTTCCAGGTTTGGTACAGCAGCTCCTGATCTCAAGAGGGATTACTACAAAAAAACAAGCTGAAGTATTTTTATGCCCCGACTATGATCAGCATACGTACGATCCGTTTTTAATGAAAGATATGGACAAGGCAGTTGATCGAATATTGCAGGCGATTGACGCTAAAGAAAAAATTGTCATTTATTCCGACTATGATGCTGACGGTATCCCAGGGGGTGCATTGCTGGCATCTTTTTTTAAAAAAGTTGGATATACGAACATTGAAAACTATATTCCGCACCGACACCATGAGGGGTTTGGGATGCACCTAGAAGCTGTTGAGAAATTGGTGGGTAATGGTGCACAGCTCGTCGTCTCTGTTGATTGTGGTATTGCCGATCACGATGCCGTTAATCGTATTAATGAACTCGGTGCTGAGGTGATTATCACCGATCATCATTTAGCACCACAAACTGAGGATGGAAAAGACCATCTTCCTAAAGCCTGTGCAGTTATAAATCCAAAACGAAGAGATTGTGAGTATCCATTTCCTATGTTGTGTGGGTCGGGTGTTGCCTACAAACTGGTACAGGGTATTTTGCGTAAGCGAGATTTTGGAATGAAGAAAGGAATAGAAAAGTGGCTACTTGATCTTGTTGGTATCGCTACACTTTCAGATATGGTCCCGCTTCTTGATGAGAATAGGGTTTTTGCGTACTACGGTTTGTACGTACTCAAACGTAGTCCGCGGATTGGATTGCGAAAGTTGCTGAAGAAGATAAAAGTAAATCAACGACATCTGACGGAAGATGATATTAGTTTTATGGTAACACCTCGAATTAACGCTGCATCACGAATGGATGCTCCACATAAAGCACTTGAGCTTCTTTTGACAGAGGATGAGGTTGAGGCAGGTATGCTTGTTGATTTTTTGCACGGACTCAATGAAGAGAGGAAGGGGGTGGTTGCGTCAACAGTAAAAGAAATTAAAAGGCGCTTAGCAAAGGAAGATAAACAGCATAAAGTATTGGTGATGGGTAGCACGAAGTGGAAGCCGTCATTGCTTGGACTTGTTGCGGGATCTCTTACTGAAGAATTTAACATACCTGTTTTTTTGTGGGGTAAGAATGGAGATGAAACGCTGAAAGGATCGTGTCGGTCTCCTGAGTCGGTGAGCGTTGTTGACTTAATGAATGAAAGTAAAGATGTGTTGTTGCAATTTGGTGGACATAATCAGGCCGGTGGTTTTTCTGTTTCTCGAGACAAGATTCATTTACTCGAAGAAGCATTGACCAATGCATTTATGAAAATTAGTACAGAGGTCGAGAGAGAGCCTGTTCGTATTGATGCAGAACTTTCTCTTGCTGATGTATCGCATACCACTTCGGATTTGATTGAACAGTTTGCGCCGTTTGGATTAGGGAATCCAAAACCGCTATTTCTTTTCAAAGATGTTGAGGTGGTAGCAATGAAGCAGTTTGGAAAAACAAAAGACCATCTTGAATTGCAATTGAAGGATGTAAACAGAAGGGCGACGGCGATTGCATTTTTTTGTGAACCAGAGCGTCTGACGGTCACTCCTGTGGTTGGTAAAAAAATTAATATGGTCGCGTCACTTGAGAAATCTTTTTTCCGCGGGAGACCAGAGTTACGATTAAGAATTATTGATAGTATATAAAAATGACATCACACAACAATATGAAAGAGGCAACTATTTTTTCAGATGGTGCGTCACGTGGAAATCCTGGACGGGGAGGATGGGGAGCTATTATAGTTGAGGACAGTAAGGTTGTAGAGCTCGGTGGATTTGTGGCAAGAACAACAAATAACCAGATGGAGCTGGCAGCAATCGTTGGTGGGTTGAAGGAGGTTGCCTCAGAGTCGGTGAAGATTTTTACGGATTCAAAGTATGTGATGAACGGAGCAACGAAGTGGGCAAATAATTGGCAGAGGAATGGTTGGCAGACGGTTAAAAAAGAACCAGTGATTAACAAAGAGCTATGGCAAGAATTGTTGGCACTTCAGGCTGTGAAAAAAATACAGTGGGAGCTTGTTCCGGGACACGTTGGTGTGAAAGGTAACGAGCGCGCAGATGAGATCGCGACAGAGTTTGCTGACCAGAAAGATGTCGATCTTTTTGAAGGGCTGTTGAGTGAGTATGGTATCGATGTATTTTCTATCGAACACAGTCAAGAAAAAAAGAGTAGTAAGGATCGCTCTCGAGCAAAAGCACACTCCTATATATCTTGCGTTGATAAAAAAATTCAGATTCATCAGAGTTGGGCTGAATGTGAAAAACGAGTAAAGGGAAAAAAAGCACTCTTTAAAAAATCACTTAGTGCTGAAGATGAGCGGGTGGTCATCGACGAGTTTGTTAGTAAGGGGTGTGGACGATGAAGAGTGTTCTCTTCTATCTGTCAGTCGTCTCATTTGCGTCGGGCGTAGCGTTTCAGTTTGTGCAACCACTTTCATATGAAGTGGTTTTGTTTTTATTGGTGCTTGTTTTGTTGTGTGTGGGCAGTGTCGTATTTGTTTCTCAGAAAATAAGGGTTGTGATTTATGCGGGGGCAGTCATTGCTTCAATTTTTTTACTCGGCGTGGTGCGTACTTCTTTATATGAAAATACGTATGCATTTGATCCAGTTAGGTATGTTTCTTCAGGTACTCAGGGGCTCACGGGCGTGGTTGTCGGCGAACCAGATGTTCGTGAAACCAATACTCGCTACGTTGTAGATGTTGATTTTATTAGTAATGAGCCGATTCGAGAAACTGTTCGACTTATTTTTACCGCTCCTTTTTATCCGGAATATGAGTACGGGGACGAGGTGGTGCTCGTTGGTAATCTCAATACACCAGAGAATTTTATTACCGATACAGGCCGCGAGTTTGATTATATAAACTACCTCAAAAAAGATCATATTTATTTCGTGATGTATCAGCCTGAAACGAGGGTGGTGAGTCGAGGAAATGGAAACGCTATTAAGCGTGTACTTTTTTCAGTCAAGAAATCATTCTTAAAAAAAATCGCACTTTTATTACCCGAGCCACAAGCATCACTAGCTGGTGGAGTTCTTCTCGGAGCTAAAGAATCAATGGGTGTAGAATGGCTTGATAAATTTCGTGAGACTGGACTAGTGCACATCGTGGTGCTTTCCGGATACAACGTGACTATTGTTGTCGACACACTTTTGAAGTCGTTGTCTTTTTTGCCGATACTGTTCCGGTCGATTGTTGGTGTCGCGGGAATTATTCTCTTTGCCATTATCACTGGTGCGGGAGCAACTGTTGTTCGGGCAAGTTTGATGGCGGGCTTGGTGGTGTTCGGCAGACTTTTTGGTCGAGAAGTTGAAGTCATTCGACTACTTTTCTTGGCGGGGTTGATGATGGTTTTTCATAACCCGCTAATTCTTCTGTATGATGTATCGTTCCAGTTATCATTTATGGCAACACTTGGACTGGTTACTCTTTCACCTTTGGTCAAGGAGAAATTATTTTTTATTCCAGAAAAATTTCAGTTACGCGAGGTAGTCTCAGCAACACTTGCTACACAATTATTTATTTTGCCGATGTTGGTGTTTCAGACGGGCGAGCTGTCTATTGTGTCTGTGGTAGTAAATGCACTTGTCTTGGTGGTTGTGCCGACGACGATGCTCGCTTCATTTCTCGCTGGTGTGTTTGCGTACGCTTCTGTTGTACTAGCGTATCCGTTTTCTTTTAGTGCGCACACACTTTTGTCGTACATATTTTATGTTGTTGATATTTTTTCATCGTTTACTTTCGCTTCAATTTCACTGCCATTTATTTCTGTTTCAGTTCTTTGTGGTATGTATGCGGTGATTGGAATTATTTTACATAAATATCATACCCGTCAGAAATGAGTGTGATGGTACCTTGAGTGGCTGTTTGGTACGTGGTGATGTTGTGTGCGTCGAGTCTGTCGATAACATCTGGATGAGGATGTCCGTAGGTATTATTTTTTCCAGCGGAGATGACTGTGTGTGTTGGTGAGACGGTAGTTAGAAAAAATTCTGAGCTTGAAGTATCTGATCCGTGGTGCCCAACTTTAAGTACGTCACTTTGTAGGGTCTCTGGGTATCGCTCCGCAAGATACTCTTCAATACTTTTTGGCATATCACCAGTGAAGAGAAAAGAAGTATTGCCGTAGGTAAGTTTTGCAACTACGGATGAATAATTATTGTTTAAGATCGGCACACCTGCCAGCGGGTAGATGATTTGTAAAAAAACTCCGTCACCAAAATCAAAGAGTTGGTTTTGAGCTGCTTGTATGAAATGTGATTCTTGTCGAGCGTATTCTTCAACAAGTTTATCTAGCGTTGATCCGCCTGCAATGCCCGGTTCGACGTAGTAGTCGATGTTGTAGCGTTCAAAAATATCAGGCATACCGCCAATGTGATCGGTGTCGGGGTGTGTTGCGAGTATGATGTCAATGTCCCTTGAAGTGCGTGGTAGTAGTGCTCCGAGTTCTTGAAGTATTTTTCTATTAGGACCAGCGTCGATGAGGATGTGGCTGTTGTGTGGAGTTTGGATTAGGATGGCGTCACCTTGACCGACGTCGAGAAACGATACTCTCAAGTGAGAAAGGTGTTCCTGGGACGTGATGGTGTAAAAAATGATGACATTAGCTGTACCTAGAATGATGAGCAGTGAAAGTAATAGTTTTTTAGTGGGTGGAAAAGCACTCATGGTATACTAGTAACATTACAACTAATTCTAAAAATTATGAAGAAATATGTAGAACAAACATTTACTATTCCTAAACTTGAAGGTATTTCTTCCAAGGCGGTTGAAGAACATCTTAAGTTGTATGCAGGGTACGTGAAGCATACAAATCTTGTTCTTGAGCAAATACAAGAACTTAAAAAAGATGCAGAGAAGAATGTGTATGCACTAGCAGAAGTAAATCGCCGGCTTGGATTTGAATATAACGGTATGCGTAATCACGAAGTCTACTTCTCGCTCCTTGAAGGAGGAGTGTCAGGGCTTTCAGACGAAAGTATCCTTAAGCAAGCTATTGCAGAGCAGTGGGGGTCGTATGATACATGGTTGGTAGAGTTTAAAGCTATTGCTAAAACACGAGGTATTGGCTGGGCGATGCTCTATTTCGACAAAAAAGACAATCGATTGGTTAATGCCTGGATTGATGAACAGCATCTTGGGCAGCTTCAAGGCTGCGAATTGATCGTAGGGCTTGATATGTGGGAACACTCATACTTGTTTGACTATGTCCCTGGAGAAAAGGGAGATTATATTGAGGCATTTTTTAAGAATTTAAATTGGTCTGTTGCCGAAGAGTATTTTAAAAAGCGTGATGACTGTAAGACGTGTTGCGATTGCGAGAGTTGTGATTGTAAGTAATGAAGACAACAAAAAACCGCTTACGCGGTTTTTTGTTGTCTTAAGAGTTATTTAGATAAGTTTAGCTTTCTTTAGAGTGGCGTAGGCGCCGTTTTTGGCGATTGTTTTCAGTCCTTTTGTTGATGCAACAATAGTAACAAACTTTTTAAGTTCTGGTACGAAGATTTTCTTCTTCTGTAGGTTTGGGTAGCGTCGAGTTTTTCCTGTTGGATTAAACTGGGTAGCTCGAGTACGGTTGCTGTAACCGCCACTTACCTGGGAACCTTTTTTTGTTATTGGACAAGTTTTCGCCATAGAGTGGAGCTTATGCTATCATATGACATATATATTGGCAAGAATTATGGATATCGACTTCTTATTTTCAATAATCATTCTTATATTTTCAGTTGTAATCCACGAAGTTGCGCACGGGTATGCGGCGAACGCCTTAGGAGATCCGACAGCTCGATACCAGGGAAGACTGACATTAAATCCAGTCAAACATCTCGATCCTGTTGGCTCACTTATTATTCCAACAGTGGCGTATCTACTGGGTGGATTTATTTTTGGGTGGGCAAAACCAGTACCGTATAACCCATACAATTTGAGGAATCAAAAATGGGGAGAAGTGGCTGTTGCTGCTGCTGGGCCGCTGTCAAACCTTGCGATTGCTGTGTTGTTTGGATTGTTGCTTAGATTTGGTCTAGTTGCGACGATTTTCGGTACCGCAAGTGTGCCGATTGTCTATAGTATTGTCTTCATTAATATTATCTTAGCAGTATTTAACATGATCCCCATCCCACCACTTGATGGATCAAAAGTGCTGTTCGGCTCACTTCCGCACCCTATTTCAGATATACGTTTTAAATTAGAGCCGTATGCCTTTATCCTCATTTTTGCCGTTGTATTTTTGTTTAGTGGCTTTGTATTACCTGTCGTGGATTTTATATCTCGGCTTATCATAGGCACATAGAGACAAAAAAGTGCTTGCATTTTTTTATTCATCATAGTAATGTAGTAGCCACTGTAGTGCCTAAGGGCATTTTTTATATAGGAAATGGCAACAATCAACCAACTAACAAGAAAACGACGAACAAAACAAGCTCGTAAAAGTAAGGCGATTGCATTACAACGTGGGTTTAATACGATCAAAAACAGATCTGTTCGTTCAAATTCTCCCTTTAAACGAGGTGTTTGTATTAAGGTAACAACTAAAACTCCAAAGAAGCCGAACTCTGCGATTCGAAAGATTGCCCGAGTCCGATTAACAAATGGTCTTGAAGTTACTGCATATATTCCAGGTATGGGACATCAGCTCCAAGAGCACTCTGTGGTATTGCTGCGAGGTGGACGAGTAAAAGATGTCGGTGTTCGATATACTGTAGTGCGAGGAAAGCTCGACTCATCAGGGGTGGAAAATCGAAAGAAGGGACGAAGTCGGTACGGTGCTAAGAGACCTAAATCAGCTTAATAACAATTTATGCGTAGGAAAGTAAAAAACCGAAATCAAGTTACACCAGACCTTAAGTATGCTTCTGATAAAGTATCTAAGTTTATTAATCACGTAATGGAATCTGGAAAGAAAGAACTTGCACAACGAGTTGTGTATAAGGCATTTGATATTATTAAAGAAAAAGAAGGTGTTGACGATCCTCTGATTGTTTTTGATGAAGCTCTAAAAAATACAGGACCAACTGTAGAGGTTCGTTCACGACGTGTTGGTGGTGCAAACTATCAGGTTCCACGAGAAGTGCGACCAGAACGACGACAGTATCTCGCAATGAGCTGGATTATCAATGCTTCAAACGACACTAAGGGAACTCCAATTCAAAACCGTCTCGCGGACCAAATTATTGCTGCAAGTAAGAATGAGGGTGAGGCAGTGAAAAAACGAGAGAATGTTCACAAGATGGCAGAAGCAAACAAGGCTTTTGCTCACTTTGCTTGGTAGGTATTTCGATTTTAAGAAATTACAAGAAGGAAGAATAGAGAGATTGAATTAGCGTATCAGCACTCTCTACGTTTGGGCAGTGTATTTAATAGATAGTTATAACTTAGTTTACATATTATGGTACGGGATTATCCATTAGAAAGAGTACGAAATTTTGGAATTATTGCGCACATTGACGCTGGTAAAACAACTACTACTGAGCGTGTGTTGTTTTATACGGGTGTTTCTCACAAGATTGGTGAGGTGCATGAAGGTGCTGCAACAATGGACTGGATGGAGCAGGAACAAGAGCGAGGTATTACTATTACCTCAGCTGCAACGACTGCGTTCTGGACTCCGACGTACGTAGAGGATAAGCTCGATAAAGCAAAGAAGTTTCGATTCAATATTATTGACACCCCAGGACATGTTGACTTCACTGTAGAGGTTGAACGATCTCTTAAGGTGCTTGATGGTGGAGTGGTGGTATTTGACGGAGTTGCTGGTGTGGAGCCGCAGTCAGAAACTGTCTGGCGACAAGCGGATAAGTATAAAGTTCCACGAATTTGTTTCATTAATAAACTTGACCGAACTGGTGCAAGTTTTGAGCGATCGTATCAATCTATTCTTAAACGACTGACACCAAATGCTGTTCGCGCGCAGCTTCCAATTGGTGAAGAGGATGATCACAATGGAGTAGTCGACCTCCTTAAAATGAAGGCCTACTACTTCGAAGGTGAGATGGGAAGGGAGGTTATTGAGAAAGAAATCCCAGAAGAATTAAAGGCAGATGCAGAGAAAGCTCGAGCAGAGTTTGTTGAAAGGGTAGTAGAACATGACGATGAATTGATGGGACGCTATCTTGAAGGTGGAGAAATTTCTATTGAAGAGCTTAAAGCAACACTACGAAAAGCTGTTATTGCAAACAAGATTGTACCAGTGTATACAGGATCTGCTTTGAAGAATAAAGGAGTGCAAATTGTACTCGATGCAGTGGTTGACTACCTACCTTCACCGCTCGATGTTCCAGCAATTACAGGTGTTGATCCCGAGACAGGTGAGAAGCTTGTTCGACCGTCATCTGATGAAGAGCCATTTGCAGCACTTGCATTTAAGTTACAAACGGATCCATTCGTTGGTCAGCTCACCTATTTTCGTGTCTACTCTGGAACAATAAAAGCTGGATCATATGTATATAACGTATCAACTCAAACTAAAGAACGCATTGGACGAATTTTGAAAATGCATGCAAACCACCGAGAAGAAGTGGAAGAGGTGTATGCAGGAGAAATTGCAGCTGCAGTTGGGTTAAAAAATACTAAAACAGGAGATACTCTTTGTGATGAAGATCACCCTGTTGAATTAGAGAAGATTATTTTCTCTGAGCCGGTTATCGGACTACGTATCGAGCCAAAAACAAAGGCTGACCAAGAAAAAATGGGCATGGCACTTAAGCGACTTTCTGACGAAGATCCAACATTTAGGGTGAAGTCAGACGCCGAGACTAATGAGACGGTGATTATGGGTATGGGAGAGCTCCATCTCGATATCATTGTTGACCGAATGAAGCGCGAGTTTAAGGTGGAGGCTAATGTTGGTAAGCCACAAGTTGCATATAAAGAAACGATTACAAAGAGTGCTGATGCAGAGAACAAGTATGTTAAGCAGTCCGGAGGTAAGGGGCAGTACGGTCACGTTAGAATTACTATCAAGCCGCTTAAAGATTCAGAGTATACCGACTCAGAAAAGGAAAAATTACCTAAAAACGTTCATCGACAAGAAGGATTTGAGTTTATTGATTCTATTAAAGGAGGTGTTATTCCAATGGAGTTTATTCCGGCAGTTGAAAAAGGTGTCAAAGAAGGAATGGACCGAGGTGTGGTGGCGGGATATAAAATGACTGATGTTTCTTGCGAATTGACATTTGGTTCATATCACGACGTTGACTCTTCTGAAATTGCTTATAAAATCGCTGCGTCACAAGCTTTTCAGGAAGCCGCACGAGGCGCTGGGCCAGTGCTCCTTGAACCTATTATGAAAGTTGAAGTGGTGACACCAGAGCAGTATATGGGTGATATCACCGGAGACCTTTCAAGTAAGCGTGGACAAATTGAAGGAATGGAAGAGCGAGGAATGAACCAGGCTATTAAAGCAAAAGTCCCTCTATCTGAGATGTTTGGTTATATTACGTCGCTGCGGTCAATGTCTGCAGGACGTGCCAGTGCTACAATGGAGTTTAGTCACTACGATATTGTGCCTGAAAATGTTGCTAAAGAAATACGAGAGGCACGAGGCTAAGACAAAAATAGTATACACACAAAAAAACCAGAGTAATCTGGTTTTTTTGTGTGTATAAACAGACCTTTTTGCTTGACTCTTGTTGTACTTCTGTTAAGATAGCCATACGCAATTGTGCGCTGTTTTTGTTATAGTCACAGTATGTAGATGAGGTCCTGAATATGTACTTCATCTATCGAGGGAGTAGATATGGAAAATATTCTATATCGCAACAAAGACGTTTATTAATAGAGTTATTTAATAAGTAAGTGTAGTCAGCAGTGTTTAGCAAAAGTTCTCGCGCGCTAAACTTTGAATGATTACTATAATCTTATGGCAGATTTTCAAAGAACAAAACCCCACGTAAACGTGGGAACAATTGGTCACGTTGACCATGGTAAGACAACTCTTACCGCTGCAATTCTCCACACTCTTCACCTTGCTGGAGATGGATTTAGTGCGTCCGAAAAAGCAGTAGATCAAATTGACAATGCACCAGAAGAGAAGGCACGAGGTATTACTATTGCGCTTTCTCATTCAGAGTACGAGTCACCAATGCGTCACTATGCACACATTGATGCTCCTGGTCACGCTGACTACATTAAAAATATGATTACGGGTGCTGCCCAAATGGACGGTGCGGTGCTTGTGGTTGCTGCGACTGATGGTGTGATGCCACAGACTCGAGAGCATATTTTGCTTGCAAAACAGGTTGGTGTTCCAAAAATTATCGTTTTTCTAAACAAATGCGATATGGTGGATGATGGAGAAATGATCGATCTCGTTGAGGAGGAGGTTCGTGAACTTCTTACTCAGTATGACTTTGAGGGAGATACTGCGCCTGTAATTCGAGGTTCGGCTCTTAAGGCGCTTGAAACAACAGATCCAAAGACAGATGAGTGGGGTCAAAAAATTATCGAGCTTGCAAAAGCACTTGATGAGCACGTCCCAACTCCGGTTCGAGAGACTGACAAACCATTCCTTATGCCAGTAGAAGATATCTTCTCAATTGAAGGACGAGGAACGGTAGCAACAGGACGAATCGAACGAGGTATTGTAAAGGTTGGTGAAGAAATTGAAATTGTTGGAATTAATCCAACATCAAAGACAACTGTTACTGGTGTTGAAATGTTCAACAAGTCTCTACAAGAAGGTCAGGCTGGAGACAATGCAGGTATTCTCCTTCGAGGGTTGAAGAAAGAAGACCTTCATCGAGGACAGGTGCTTGCAAAATCAGGTTCTGTGACACCTCACACTGAGTTTGAATCAGAGGTATACATCCTTAAGAAAGAGGAGGGTGGACGACACACTCCGTTCTTTACAGGATACAAGCCACAGTTCTACATTCGAACAACAGACGTAACCGGAGAGGTTACTCTTGCTGAGGGAGTAGAGATGGTGATGCCTGGTGACACACAGACATTTAAAGTAAAACTAACTGCTCCAGTCGCCCTTGAAGAACAGCAACGATTTGCTATTCGAGAAGGAGGTAAGACTGTAGGTGCAGGTGTTGTAACAAAGATCGTTAAGTAACTCTAGAGTGAATCAAAGCCCGCCACGCGGGCTTTGATCCTCTAGGGCACTACTTCAGTACATTATGGCTCAAAATACAAAAGTAAAAGCAAAGGCAAAAAAAGGAACTGCAACAGACGTTGTTCAGAAACTTCGAATACGCATTCGAGCGTATGAGTACAAGATTCTTGATGTTTCTGTAAAGCAGATCATTGATACAGCTCTTCGTTACGAAGCTGAGGTTATTGGTCCAATACCACTACCAACAGAAATAAAGAAGTATACGGTTAACCGGTCATCATTTGTGTACAAAGACGCGCGAGAACAGTTTGAGATGAGAGTACACAAGCGACTGATCGATATTCTTAACCCAAATCAAAAGATTATTGAATCTCTTACCAATATCAACTTACCGTCAGGTGTCGATATTGATGTAAAGATTGTATAGTTTCATTGTTACGATGCAAGGATGTATAGGTGGTTGTGAGAAGCGGTAATTTTTGCAGTGACGGCTTGCATATCAAGAACTTTTAAGATAAGATGCTCTAAATCATTTTAGGAAGTGATTGGGCGGGAATTATGTTTTCCTTCTCGATGTTTCCTGAAGCTTTCCGTGTGTAGGTATGCGTGAAAGTAGGGCAAAGATGTATGAAATTCATCCTCGGAAAAAAGAAAGAAATGTCTCAGATCTTCACGGAAGAAGGTCTTGCAATTCCTGTCACAATTATTGAAGCAGGTCCTGTTACTGTTATCGAACTCAAAGATCATAATGGAAAGAAGGCTGTTCAGGTTGGGTATGGAGTAAAGAAAGAAAAGCGAGTGACTAAGGCCGAAAGAGGACGAACAAAAGATATGGGCAACTTCGCTCATTTCAAAGAATTTGTTCTTGGTGAAGGTCAGACGTTTGAAGTCGGTACAGTCCTAGATGCTGGTGTATTTGCGCTTGGTGATGTGGTGACGGTTTCAGCAACATCAAAGGGTAAAGGGTTTCAAGGTGTTGTGAAGAGACACGGTTTTGCTGGAGGGCCACGAACTCACGGACAAAAACACTCTGAGCGAGAACCTGGATCTATTGGAGGCGGTGGGCGTGCTGGAGGACGAGTGGCAAAAGGTATGCGAATGGCCGGCCGAATGGGTGGAGATCGAATTACAGTAAAGAGTCTTAAGGTGGTGCATATTGATGCAGATAAGAAACTGCTTTACGTTAAGGGTGCTATCCCAGGAAGGCGAGGTACGGTAGTAGAAATAAAGGGCTAATATGGAATCAATTGTTTACAACCAGAAAGGAGAAAAGAAAGGAAACGTAGCGTTGCCTGAGGAGATTTTTAATCTACCTTGGAATGCTGATCTTGTTCATCAAGTAGTAATGACGCAGCGAGGCAACTTGCGTACACCAGTAGCTCATACAAAAACTCGAGGTGAAGTAAGTGGTGGAGGTAAGAAACCGTGGAAACAAAAAGGCACAGGACGTGCCCGACACGGCTCAACACGATCCCCAATTTGGGTAGGTGGAGGGGTTGCTCACGGTCCTCGAAATGACAAGAAGTACGGCGGAAAGGTGAATAAGAAGATGAAGGCTAAGGCACTTTACACTGTACTATCACAAAAGAACAAAGATGGTGAGATGCTTTTTGTAGACTCGATTTCTTTTGATGCTCCAAAGACAAAAGATGCATTAGCTGTCATTAAAGCTCTTTCAACTGTTAAAGGATTTGAGAAGCTATCAACAAAAAAGAACAATGCAGTTTGTATTGCTCTTTCTGAAAAGGATGAGAACGTAAAGAAGAGTTTTAAAAATTTCGGTAATGTTTCAATTGCAGAAGTTCGAAACTTGACTCCAGATGATCTTTTGACATACAAATACATTCTGATTGTTAATCCGGAAGAATCACTGAAGATCGTTTCAAGTAAATTAAAGTAATATGGCAGCACTATTTGGTTCAAAAAAAGAAAAGAAGGTAATGAAGACTGAAAAAGTTGCAAAGAAAGTAGCAGCTGCTTCTCCTGTGTCTGTTCATGACCTTAAGCCAGGCAGACTGCTGTCACCACGTATTACTGAAAAAGCTGCATACGGCTCAGAAGAGCATGTATACGTCTTTAATGTTCGAACCGATGCAACAAAGAAGCAGATTGCTCAGGAAATTAAGGCTGTGTATAATGTTGTGCCAGCCAAAGTGAACATTGCACAGATTCCTGCAAAGAGAATAGTTTTCAAAGGGTATCGTGGACAGAAGTCTGGAGGAAAGAAAGCCTACGTCTACCTTAAGAAGGGCGATAGTATCGAGATAATATAGACAAGTAGGTAGAAATCGGTACTATGTACCCACACACGCATAACGAAAGCTCAAATGAAAAAGCATAAGCCAACAACACCATCACGACGTCAGTTCTCAACACTCTCTTTTAGGGATGTGCTTACTGTGGCACGTCCACACAAGCCCCTTACTCAAGGAAAGCACAAGCGAGGTGGACGAAACCACTTTGGACGAATTACAACTCCACACCAAGGAGGTGGACACAAGCGACGGCTGCGAGACATTGACTTCACTTTTAATAAAAAAGATATTCCGTTTACGGTAACTACCGTTGAGTACGACCCAAACCGAAGTGGATTTATCGGATTAGTGACCTATCACGATGGAGAGAAGCGATACACCCTTCTTCCAAAGACTGTCGGTGTCGGCGCTAAGTGTATTGTTTCAGAAACAGCACCAATTACAGCTGGAAATAGGACGACACTCGCTCAGATTCCGGTTGGTACATACATTTTCAATATTGAACTAAAGCCAGGTGCTGGAGCAAAACTTGTACGTTCTGCGGGTACATTTGCTGAGGTGCTTGCGAAAGATGCAGGATACGTCGACATTAAAATGCCTTCTTCTGAAGTGCGAAAGGTTCGTGAAGACGCCTGGGCATCAATTGGCTCAGTATCTAACGAAGAGAATAAGCTGGTCTCACTTGGAAAGGCTGGACGAAGCCGATGGCTCGGTATTCGACCAACAACACGAGGAACAGCTCAAAACCCTGTTGATCACCCTATGGGAGGAGGAGAGGGACGTTCACGAGGTCAGCGAAAGCACAAGAAGACTAAGCAAGGACGTGTTGTTGACCCGGGTAAGAAGACTCGTCGACCAAAGAAGTATTCAAATAAGCTGGTGGTATCACGACGCAAGACAAAGCGTTAAATTAAAAAACTCAGGATATCTTGAGTTTTTTAGCGTAACGTCAGTAGTTGCGCCGTAAATTGTTGACAATAGCTTTAGTTCTGCTAATATAGTGCCTACGCAGCTTTGCGGTTTTTTTAATTCAACGAGTGCCGAAAGAAAGCTCGCATCGTTGAAAACAAGTGTACTAGCTACACACATTTCCTAAATAATATATGACACGATCACTTAAAAAAGGACCATACGTTGAAGAGCGACTTCTAAAGAAGATCGTTGGAAAACGACCGGAATCTGCCGGAACTATTAAAACTTGGGCACGTGCAAGTCAGATTAGCCCAGAAATGGTTGGTTTTACTTTTGGTGTTCATAATGGACGAGATCATATTGACGTGCTTGTAACTGAAGATATGGTAGGACATCGTCTTGGAGAATTTTCTCCAACAAAGAAATTCCATCAACATGGAGGTAAGATGCAGAAGGAAATTGACCAGAAGAAGAAAGAGGCAGAAATTAGTGCTGCCCAGGCCGCTAAGACAACAGCTGCTTCTAAATAATATATATGGCAAAAGCAACAGCAACAGTTAAAGAACTCCGACAATCGCCACGAAAAGTGCGACTTGTCGCACGATTGATTCAAGGAAAAGGAGTTGATGAAGCATTGCAGTTGCTTGATTTTACATACAAGAAAGCCAGTGAGCCAGTTACAAAAGCTGTTAAGTCAGCATTATCAAATGCGCGACTTAATGGGGTAACAGGAGAGCTTGTAGTAGAGCGACTTACTGTTGATACTGGCCCGATTTTATACCGACGCCGACCACGTGCTCGAGGAACATCAAATCCAATTCGACGACGATCAAGTCACATCAGCGTTGTATTGGCTGAGAAGGAAGTAGTAGCGCCTACAAAACCAGCCGTTAAAAAAGTTGTTAAGAAAAAAACTGTAGCTAAAACGAAGTAATTATGTCACACACCGTTCACCCATATTCACATAGACTTGGAATTATTCGCGACTGGAAGTCACGATGGTTTGGAGGTAAAGGTACGTATCGAGATTATCTACGAAGCGATGTACTCATCCGTGAGTTTCTTGAAAAGAGACTTGCAAAGATGTATGTGAGCAGTATTGAAATCGAACGAAATGAAAAGACGATGAAAATCATTGTCAACTCTTCACGACCAGGTATGATTATCGGACGTAGCGGAGAAAGTATGACCCTACTTAAAGCAGAAATTGCTACTTTTATGCGAAAGAAGGAGCTAACTGGCGGAAAAGAAGTGCAGGTTGATGTTCGTGAGGTACGATCACCTGAGTCAGATGCTAAGATTGTGGCACAAATGATTGCTGAAGGACTTGAAAAGCGAATGCAATTTCGACGTGTATCAAAGCAGACAGTTGAGAAGGTGATGGCAAACCGAAACGTGCTTGGGGTAAAGCTTGAGCTTTCTGGACGACTCGGCGGTGCTGAAATGGCACGAAAAGAAAAAATTAAGCAAGGACGAATTCCACTTCAGACGTTTCGTGCTGATGTTGACTATGCTCACCACGAGGCAAAGTTGCCATACGGAAATTTGGGAATAAAGGTATGGATTTACCGAGGAGAAATCTTTTCTGATAAGAAGAACGGATTGAAAGTATAGTTTTTAATACAACCAACATGTTACTACCAAAGAAAATAAAACACAGAAAATGGCACACGATGCGCGAACATCCTGATAAGGTTGGTGTTGCCTCACGCGGAACAGAAGTTTCTTTTGGTTCATTTGGACTTAAGTCAATGAGTGCATTTCGAGTGGAATCAAAACAGATCGAAGCTGCTCGAAAGGCTTTGTCTAGACATCTTAGTAAGACAGGAAAATTATGGATTCGTATTTTTCCTGATATGCCGGTAACAAAAAAGCCAGCTGAAGTAAAGATGGGTAAGGGTAAAGGAAATCCTGAGGCATACGTTGCTCGAGTACGTCCGGGACGAATGATTTTTGAAGTTGATGGTGTATCTGAAGAAGTCGCTCGAGAGGCACTTCGAAAGGCTGGAACCAAGCTTCCATTAAAAACAAAGATCGTTAAACGAAACTAGTTGATTTACGAGAGCTTTTCTAGTAAGCTCAGAACACTTTTATGAAAAAGGCAACAACCGACATACAAAAGAAGAGCGATAAAGACCTGGCGAAGGGTCTTGCAGATAAGCGAAAAGAGAGCCGTGATTTTCGATTTGGAGTTGCCGGAAGTAAGGTTCGCAATATGAATGAAGGAGCTATAATCCGTAAGGATATTGCACGAATCCTCACTGAGGTGAATCGACGTAAGCGTGAACAAAACTAATATGACAACAGTAGAGACAAAAAATGCAAAGAAGCTTGAAGGAAAGGTGGTTTCAATCTCAATGAAGGACACCGTTATTGTTTCAGTTGAGCGCTACAAAAAGCACCCAAAGTACGGAAAGTACATTCGTCTACAAAAGCGACATAAGGCACATGATGAAGGAAATACCTGCGTACTTGGTGAGAAGGTGACTATAATGCAGTGCCGACCGTACTCAAAGGACAAGAGTTTTAAGGTAGTAAAATAATATGATACAGCCACAATCCATTGTTAAAATTTCTGACAACTCCGGAGGAAAAATCGGACGTGTGTTTAAAGTGCTCGGAAGCTCAAAGAAACGATTTGCAGAAATCGGTGAGAAGGTGGTTATCTCTGTTCAAAAAGCCGAACCACGAAAAGGTGTAAAGAAAAAAGACGTTCTTCATGCAGTAGTAGTGCGACAGAAAAAAGCATTCCGACGTAAGGATGGATCATATATCCGTTTTGATGAGAATGCAGTGGTGATTGTTGAAAAGGAAAAGAAAGAACCGATTGCTGGGCGTATTTTTGGACCGATCCCACGAGAGATTGCAGAAATGGGATACCAAAAGATTGCATCACTTGCACCTGAGGTTGTGTAAGTTAATTTTCTAGAAAAGAATGAAAATCAAAAAAGACGACAAAGTAATAGTGATTGCAGGAAAAGATAAGGGAAAGACCGGAAAGGTTATTCAAGTACTTCCACGAGAAGATCGTGTGTTGGTGGAGGGTATGAACGTTCGAAAGATTCACGTAAAGCCACGAGGAAAGGATAAGAAAGGTCAGACTGTTGAAAAAAGTTTGCCAATCCACATTTCAAACGTTGCTTTGATTGATCCAAAAGACAATAAGGCGACCCGAGTGGGATATAAGGTGGAGGGAGGTAAAAAGGTACGTGTTGCGAAGCGAAGTAACACCGTTCTAAAGTAATACTATGGAAACAGTACGAACAAAAACAAAAAATACATTTGAAACGCTTAAGGCAGTATTAGGTCTAAAAAACGTAATGCAGACTCCACAAATTGAGAAAGTGGTAGTAAGTGTTGGATTTGGCTCTGAGCAGGACAAGAACAAGATTAAACTCATAGAAGACCGTTTGACTAAGGTTACTGGACAAAAGCCGGTGACGCGCCTTGCAAAGCAGTCTATCGCCTCTTTTAAGCTACGAGAAGGTGAGCAGATCGGCTATCAGGTAACACTTCGAGGTGAGAGAATGAATGACTTTCTTGATAAGCTTATCAATATCGCTTTGCCACGAACAAAAGACTTCCGAGGTATTTCTGTAAAATCATTTGATGCAATGGGTAACTATACTCTTGGAATTAAAGAACATACTATCTTTCCCGAGGCTCCAGACGAAGAATTGAAAGATGTCTTCGGAATGGCAATTACTGTAGTCACAACCACTCCAGATAAAAAGAATGCTGAACAGCTCCTCCGACACCTTGGATTTCCGTTTCAAAATATCGAGACAAAGAAGTAAAGTAGAAAACGCCGAGAGGCGTTTTTTTTGATTGCTACGCGTTCAGTGTTATTGATTGTATAATACAAACCAATGAAAACACTAGGAATTCTGGGTGGGGTTGGTCCGCAAACTACTTCAAAAGTATATTTGTCAATTATCAATTCAGTTAGAAAGGTTGGAAAATATAAAAGTTCGCTTATTTTATTATGAAGTATCTAATCTCTACTTTTGACGGTTTGGGTGATGGGGTAATTTATTATCCGGTTTTGAAGTCGTTGGGCATGAATAACCCAAAAGACGTTTTTTATTGCACTTCCAATATATTCTTTTCAGATGAAGATGTTTTAGATAGATTAAAACTACCTCATAATATTAAGTTTGTTTCGGAAGAGTTTAGAAAATTTCCTCAGAATAAATGGCAGATTATATCCATATTTCTACAGAAAGAAAGAATCGATAGAGTGATAAATCTTCGTTATATCGGTAAAAAATTTGAAAAAGACTATTTTGATTTTAAAAAACAGATATCCTCTTCCGGTATGGGAGTAGCTTTTTTTGATAGTGAAGACATTTCTTTTAATAAAAAAGCTTTAAATGTAAGGCAGATAATATTAAAAATATGTGAAAAGGCGATAGATCGTCAAATAGTTTTGAATTATTCAATATTGAAAGATATTTTTCCTGTGTCGCAAAAAAAGAATTACATATTCGTGAACATGCACTCAAGAGGAGATTTTAAACTGTGGAATATTAATAAGTGGACTGAGATTATCTCTTCAATGGTTTTTTTGGGTAAGGTGGTGCGTATTTATGGAGGGTATAATGATAAAGAAAAAGAGTATGTGAGAGGTGTGCTAGGTAATTTAAGTGAGGTTGCAAGAAAAGATGTCGAAGTCGTGTTTGCTAATAATGTATTAGATTTAATTTCATTTATACAAGAAGCAAAAGTACTTATTTCAGTTGATTCTGGTTTAGTTCATTTGGCAGATGCGTTAGGCGTAGAGTCTATTGGAGTGTATATTACGACTTCACCTCAAATGTGGGGTGGTGTTACTGAGAAGTTTTATTTTGTTAAAAGTAAGCATTTAAGTACTTGTTTAAATTTCTATCCTCAATTTGGTATGTGTATGAATCATAAAAAGAAATGCGATGAGGTAGGGGGGGAGAATGATGATGTTGACGTTAAAGCTATTTCTAGTATAGTTGACCGCATTTATGAAGAAAAAAATTAAGTTAGCAATTTTTGTGGATGGTGATTTCATACCCTCATACGATGGCGCTTCAAATCGTTTTCACTATCTGTCTAGATTTTTATCAAAAAATGGGATTGATCTGATTGTATTTCATGGATATAGAGGATGGTCTGATATATCTTTGATAAAAAAAGAACCATTCAAGACCTACGTATTTTCTGTAGACAATTATTACAATAATCTCGAGTTAATCGCGTCTATTCTTATTAAAGAAGGGGTTAATATTATTCAGTTTGATAACCTGGAACCTATTTTGTTGCAAGGAGTAAGGTTGGCGCAGTTAACCGGGGCTAAGTTAGTGAGTGAAATGCATTATGTTGTGAGAGATTTAGCAAAAAGACTCGGAGCTGATAGTGAGAGGTTGTCCGAAATAAAAGATATAGAGGAAGAAGTTGGAAAATCAATCGATCACTTAATTTGTTTAAGTGAACAGGATAAGCCTTTATTGGTTGAATATATGAACCAAGATCGAAGCGGGGTTTCGGTTGTCCCAAGCGGTGTTGATTGTGAGGAAATTCAATACTTTGGACCTGACATTGAAGCTAGAAATATTATATTTTTGGGTAATTTGTATTTTAAACCGAATGAGGATGCTGTGAGGGTTATTAAAGAAAAAATATACCCAAAATTAAAAGACTTTGGGTTTACATTTACAATTGGGGGAGATTGCCCGCTGTCACTTAGAAGCGAACTATCTGATGATAAATTTACCTTTACAGGAACTATTCCAGATCTTAATGATTTATTTAAAAATGCTACATATGCTTTAGCTCCAATCTCTGAAGGAACAGGGATGCGTATTAAGCTATTAAATTACTTAGCTGCTGGAATTCCCGTGGTAACTACTTCTACTGCAACAGATGGATTTCCTCAAAAACAGGTTTTAATAATTGAAGATGATTACTCTAAGTATGCAGATATAATTTTAAAACAAATTAATGAAAAAGAAGAGCTGAAAAAATTATCAGGTGCAGGATACGATGTGATTAAAGAGTCCTATGATTGGAATGTAATTGCAAAGAAAGCGATAAATGTTTATCAAAAGATACTCGGACAAGAGTTTGTTGGGAAAGCATCAAGTGGAAATATATTAAAGACGAAAGAGCCCGTTTGGCTACAAGAGGCTATTACAAAGGATAGATTTAAGTTAATACAAAATCTGGACTTACCAAAAGAGTTTTCATATTGTGTTATAGAAAATAGTACTGTCTATCCGTTCTTGATAGAAGATATTATAGCTTTGGAAGGGATGGCTGGTGCTGGTAAGACTACTTTTATTGATAATTACGTTAGAAATACAAGTATAAAATTTTTACCGCAGCTTGAAATCAAAAATGAAAGAGTTTTATCAAAGGATGATTTGCAGACCTCTAAAGTTTTTTTGATGAATGAAAAAGAAAAAAGTTTGTTACTAGATAAATTATCAGTAAATAATAAAAATATTCTGGTTGATCGAACCTTTTTGACGACACTTGCTTATTGTTACGCAAGATCTAAAAAACATAAAAATAACGAGTATGAGAAGTTATTAAATTTTTATGAAGAAAATAAAAGTAATATAACATTCCCAACAAAGTTAATTTTGTTAGATGTGAAAAGTGAAGAAAGCATAAAAAGAAGAAGTAAATATATTAATAATCCAAGTTACTCAAATTGGTTTGATGGTGAGTTTCTAGATTATATGCGCGAGTTTTATAAAAAAGAATTGCAGAAGTTTATTAAAATCAAGACATTTAGTTTAGACACGTCCAATATGACCACGAATGAAGTCGAGGATGAATTAAAAGGCATAATATGAAAGATATAAGTGTAATTATTCCAACTCATGCATATAAAAATCGAGATGTTAATCTTGGTATTCTCATTAGTTCTCTTTTGAAGAAAGAGAATATAGAGTACATAGGAGAAATATTAATAATCGATAATGGATGCACCTTATCCGGTAAGCCTTTTATGGAAAACAGGTCCGTTATAAAGGTTATACAAGAGCCAAAGATCGGCCTAAATAATGCTAGAAATTGTGGCATTAGCAATGCCAGGGAGTATGTTGTAGCTTTTTTGGACGATGATGTAATTGTTACAAAAAAATGGGCTGAAAACCTTTCTAAGGACCACAAAACAAAGGGGGTGCTTTGTGTGGGAGGTCAAGTGGTATTGCAAAAAAATATCAAATTACCGTATTGGATGTCGAAATACTTTACTAGATTTTTGTTTCCTCCAAGTTTTCCAGATGATTCGGGACCGCTAAAGCCGCCATATTATCTAATTGGTGCGAATATGTCATTTAAGAAGGATGTATTTAATAAATTTGGTTTTTTCGACTCCGAACTTGATCGTAAAGGTAGTAACTTGTTATCAAACGGGGATACAGAATTTATTATTAGAATGCCTAAAGAATCCGTTTGGTATTCTAAGGATGCAAAGGTTTGCGGAGTTATAAAAACTGAAAGGTTTACCAGGATGTTTATGATACGAAGGTTATTTTGGCAAGGAATTTCAGACTACTTAATGGTGAGTAGTAATGGTGTTTCAAATTTTTACGATAAAGATGAAATATTTATAAGTATACGTTTTATGAAAATATTTATAAGTAAATTACTGACGTTAAAGTTTTTTGAATGTTTCTGTGGTTTAGTAAGAATATTAGGATATTATTTTGGGTTTATCTATAAAAAAAGAGGGGGACAGAATGTTACTTCTGTCCCCCTTGAATGATTCGGAGGATCTGATCTACAGCTTCTTGGGGTTCATCACAGGAGTTATCAATCTGGTGTTTGATGTGTTTTTTGAATTCAACCAAACACTGTCTCTCCATTCCTTGCCTCAGGTTGAATTTCTCCATGTCTTTGATGGGTCCACGAGCGCGAAGTCGTTGTAGACGTTTTTCTTCATCGCAAACCAAGAGAAACACATAGTCCGGCTTACGATATAGATGTTGAAAATTATCCTTTACATCCAAACCATATACAGTGTGGTAGCATATGGTTGACCAGACGTACTTGTCACACGCAACACTTTGAGTTTTCAAAAGATGTTCGATTTCCCATGAGGCATGAGCCACTGATGAGAGATAGAACAAAAATCGAGAATTCAAAGCGAGTTTGCGATCCGCCTCTTCCCGCATTTTGTTGAAAGGTGCGGGAGGGGTTGAGTACCATCTTGCTGGCATTTGATGAGCAAGTTTCTTGGAAATCTCAGTTTTGCCACTGCCTGAGATGCCTTCAATGGCAACAAAAATTCCTTGGGCATGCTGTGTCACGATTGACCTCCTTTCTTGTTAGCGTTCTATTGAGAATAGTAAAGTAATTATTTAAATATGTCAAGTCTTTTGTTAAAAATAGGATTCAAGTTCTTGGGTTAGTTTATACAAAGTATGTTTTCCTTTCAAACCATCGCAGTGGTCTAAGAATTCTCTAATACTAGCCACATACTTATCATTATTAGAAAACTTTGGAAATAGATGTTGTTCTTTTCTTTCATATATCTTAATGAAGTTTCTCATGTGTGAAGTAAAATCTGCCATCTTAATTAATTTAGCACCGTTCGAGATAGTTTTAATTTTTTCGTAGTATTCTATTTTTTGTTGATCATTATAATTTTTAGGATGAGATACCTCTTGTACTATGTTAGCTATTTCTTTTGAAAATACTGATGAAATCTCCTCGTAAGTGGTCGACGTGTCTTCTAAGGTGTCATGTAAAAGCCCGGCGATTAATGTTGTTTCATCATGAACATCAAATTCATCTTGTAAGATATGAAATACATCTAAAAAATGATTCTTCTTTTTAATCTCTTCAAACTTTTTAGTAGCAAATTCTTTCGCGAGCTCTATTTTTGTATTTTTCATACCCGATGTCATTACTTGTATTTTAACTTTATTTATATATTGTATAGACATGGAAGGAATAGTAAACATATATAGAAAGAATACTACAAACACGGGGGATAAGTTCTCTACCCCTACAAAGTATGTTGACTTCTTAAAAGATGTAAAAACTCTTGATTTTACTGAATTGTCTCAAGATGAATTACATTCTGAACTGGAGAATAAGATTGTTATTTTCGGTGGAGGTGGTTTTATAGAACAAGAATACTTTGAAGATTATATGAAGGTTTTAATAGGATCAAAAACCAAGCTGCTTATTGGTTGGGGTGTTGGACATAACATTCATGGTTTTTCTGATGTTTTATATAAATCATATGATTATAATAATTCATTTGATTTATTAGGTGTTAGAGATAGTGTCCCGGGATTAAACTGGGTGCCTTGTTCAAGCTGTTTACATCCTATTTTCGATAGTGAACATCAGGTTAAAAAAGAAATAGTTATTTACGAGCATAAAAATTTTCCACTTAGAGGAGTAGATTTAAATGTCCCTAAAATGAAAAACAGTGATTCATTTGAGGAAATTATTAAGTTTTTAGGTAGTTCAGAACTAGTGATAACTAATAGTTACCATGGTGCTTACTGGGCTACTTTATTAGGCAGGCGGGTGATTGTTATGCAGCCCTTTTCTTCTAAATTTTTTAGTTTTAAACATCCGCTAGTTGTTGCAAATAAATTTGATGTAAAAGATATAAAAAATGTTCCTATGTATCCTGATGCACTTAAAGAATGTAGAGAGGCTAATTTTGTTTTTTCAAGAAAAGTTGAAATGCTGATTAAAGATAACTCAAAGTAGACTGGATGAAAATAATAACACTTAATATTTGGGGTGGACGAGTTGGAGAAGACTTGTTGGTTTTTTTAAAAAAACATAAAGACAGCACAGACGTGTTCTGTTTACAGGAGGTTTGGTCGCAACCTTATTTTGACGGTCATTCCTATGGTGGTCAGTCTATAGAAAATCAGCCAATTATGGTTGATGGTATGCAAAAAATATCACAACTAATGACCGAGTTTAATTGTTTTTTTAGACCCCATTTAAAGGACGCTTATGGATTAATGACTTTAGTTAAGAGAGGTCTGGAGGTTTTAAATGAGGGAGATATTTTTGTATACAAGGACAAAGACAGTGTGCCTTTACATATCAAAGATAATCATGCAAGAAATTTACAGTATCTAAATATAAACTTTAATGGTAAACATTACACTGTTTTGAACTTTCACGGATTATGGAATGAGAGCGGTAAAATTGATTCGAGAGACAGGTTGATTCAATCAAAAAAAGTATCTGAGTTTATTGCTAGTAGATTTAAAAACAATGTAATTTTATGTGGCGACTTTAACCTATTACCTAATACCGAGAGTATGGCGATTATTGAAAATTCTGGTTTACGTAATCTTGTGAAGGAATATAAGGTCGAGACCACGAGAAGTATTCTTTATAAAAAACCAGAGAAACACGCTGACTATATTTTAGTGTCAAATAATCTCAAAGAAAAGCATTTTGAAGTATTCAACGAAGTTGTTTCAGATCATTTGCCACTTTGCGTTGTGGTTTAGTGTAGGTAAGTCATATGTAGAAGAAATGGAGGATTCGGTCTGGGGCTGACACGGCTTCTGATGATTCTTCTCGACCGAAAGAATGTTCGAGAAGTTACCTACTTGTATCGTGGTCCAAATCGTCTGGTTCCGTAAAACGAACCAAGACTCAACCAACAGCTGAGGAGTAATCCTTAGCTGTTTTTTTATCTTGCTATTTTTCAAAGAAGTTGGTATATAATGGGGTCATGACTGATTGCATATTCTGCAAAATTATAAAAAAGGAATCACCTTCACATACGATATGGGAAGGTGATAAGTATGTGGCATTCCTTTCTATTTTTCCAAATACAGAGGGAACGACTGTAGTTATTCCAAAAGTACACCATACCAGCTATGCTTTCGATCTTCCTGACGAAGTGTTGTCTGGTCTTGTTTTGGCCACAAAAAAAGTAGCTAAGCTTCTAGATTTAAAACTTGAAGATGTCGGTCGTACAGCGATGGTCTTTGAAGGTTTTGGAGTTGATCATATTCATGCAAAATTGTTTCCAATGCATGGAACTGCGGATATGAAGAAGTGGAAGCCGATAGAATCTAAGGTGGATAAATATTTTGATACGTACGAAGGTTATATTTCGTCACATGACTATAAACGTGCTGATGATGAACAACTTAAGAATTTGGCAAAGAAGATTAGAGAGTAATGATTTTACAAAAAGAAGGTGAAAAAATGGAACTTATTCTCAAGTGTGATTTGGTCGTGTCTAAACAATCTGTAGAAGAGGGAGCTGAAAGCTTGGGCGTGTCTTGGACCAATCCCCGAGTAAACGATAAAGAGTATCCTTTTTTAGATTTTTTCTCTGGAAAGTGGAGTGTTGAGGTGCTACGTCTTCAAAAAAAGATGAAATTTGAGGATATTGTGCGTCGCATCAAACAGGACGGATGGCAGCCTGCTTCCATACACCATCTTCTTTCACTCCTTAACTCAAAAGATGGTCGAGGTCTGTCAGGTTCTTTTATGGCTCCAGGTTCTATGTGTACCGATGATTTCGAGTGTCTGGGATGTGTTGTACTTACCATTGACGATGAAGACAAGAAGCTAGGGCTTGGTAACTGGAGAGGTTCAAAAATAGGTGGGTATGATGTGGTAAGAGTTAAGCGGCAATAAGGCGCTTCTTCGGACGGTGTCTACTCTTGTGACCTGGATTACGTGAGTAATTCAGGTCATTTTTTTAAAAAATAGTTAATTTCTAAAACATAGAAAGAGAGGGTTTTTGAGGGAGAGGGTTGAGGAAATTTAGATAATATTTAGAAAAGAAAGTACTTTTTGAGGAAATGTTATGAGAAAATGTCTGGTTTTTTCTTCCTCATGTTCTAGGTAAGAATAAAAACCTTTTTTATTTAGTTTTCTGTCAGCATCTGCGTCAAAGGCGTAGTAGTCACAAAAGAGTTCTTCACCTTTTTGTATATCACGAGCAGCAATTTCCACACCCTCTATCTCTCCATCCTCCTTGTCTTGAATCACATTCGGACTTTTTGAGTGGTTGATAAAACGTTCATTATCACCACAAAGAATGAAATGCTTCGTGTTTTTATCGAAGTAGCAATAGTTTAAAAATTGTCGTCGGGATGCCTCTGACATTCGAAGAAGGTCATCTTTAGGAATAACTAAGTCGTATCCAGGACAGAATCTCCAAACAACAGTACCTTCAGGGATAAATTCAGCTGCAAAAAGACCAAGGCCTGCTTTGGGTATTGTACTTGGTTTAAGGGAGGTGTGTACCATCAACATGTTTTTTATTGTAACAAAAGGGCGTTTGAATACAATGAAGTATTGCTATATTGACTTTACTTATATAAATGTTATAATTAATACAGACAACTTAAAAATTTCAAATCAAGGAGATTTTGCGTGGAAAGTATCACTATTGCATTGGCAATCTGTGCAAGTCTTGTACAGCTTGTAGGGTATTGGATTTACAACAAGGAAGTTTTTGCTGGGAGGATTAAACCCAATGTTTCAAGTTGGTTTTTGTGGGGGCTTGGAAGTGCTCTGAGTGCATGGTCGTACATTGAACTGTCTGAGGACTGGGTGAAGTCTCTCTTGCCAGTAACCTGCGCAATTGTGTGTATTCTCACATTTTTATTTGCGCTGTTGCGAGGGAGTTATGAGAAGCCGGACAAGTATGACTTGTCTATCTGCGTTCTCGACGTTCTCGTGATTGGTTTCTGGTTTTTGACAGAGTCAGACGAATACACGAATTTGTTATTCCAGTTTGACGTCGTTCTTTCGTTTATCCCTATTATTCGGGGTACGTGGAAGAAGCCGGGAGACGAAAAAGCACTGCCGTGGATGATTTGGAGTTTTGCATACGTGCTCTTTCTAGTGACTGTTTTGTTGCGATATGAGAAGTGGTGGGATCTAATGTATCCTATTAACTATCTTGTGCTGCACATAGCGGTCGTATTCATTGTGGTGCGTTCAAGACTTCGAAAGTCGTTGTGACTCAAAAACGTTAGTCGTTCATACGGCTAGCGTTTTTTTATTAACATAACCTTTACTATAAAAAATATATGTGGTATGTTTTTAATATATGAATATCGAGGTTAATTATTGGTATCTTCAAGAATACATGGCAGTCCGCCGTGTACTAACTCATGTTCATGAGGGGGTGAATATTTTTAATAAGAAAAGAGAATAAAAAACCGTTGAGATAGTTGTCTCAACGGTTTTTTATTTAAGTGTGGTTTTATGAAAAAAGATCTATATTTTTCTAAAAGCAAAATAGACGGTAGGGGCGTTTTTACAAAACAACCTTTTACAAAAGGTCAGACTATTTTTATTTTGAAAGGGGATCGTCATGTTAAAAAGAATATTACGAAAAAAGATGTCTTTGATAATCCAAATTGGGTGGGTATTGATAAAGACACATGGGTTGATCCTAGGGGTTTTTTTCAATATATAAATCATTCTTGTGATCCAAATATGGGGATAAGAGGCAAGGTAACTTTTGTTGCTTTAAAAAAAATTACTAAAGGAGAAGAACTTACGTTTGATTATTCTCTAACAGAAGTAGATCCTTTGTGGTGTCTTAAGGATAGTTGTAGGTGTGGTTCTAGAAAGTGCAGAAGAAAAATTAAATCTATTCAGTACCTACCTACCACTGTATATCAGTCCTATCTTCCATTTGTCCCCAAATTTTTTCAAAGAGTGTATAATAAAAAAATAAGTAAAAATGGATAATAAATCAAAAGTACTAATTATTGTTTTTGCATTAATAGTAACGGCTTCTGTTGTTATAACTTTTTATCGATATATCGTTCTTAAAGATATTAATTACTATGTTGATGAGGAGGCTTTTCAGGAGTCATTGTTAGAAGAATAATATTTTATGGAGAGATCAATACAAGAATATGTACAAATTTGCGAATGGGGTTCTACTCATCTTTTTATTTTTTCGGATAACGTATTTGGACCTCTGATCTATTACTCGCACCTGCTCCCTTTGTTGGTCTCGTTGTTGTTTGCACTATTTGTTTTTTTTAATAATAAGAAATTACTAGCCTCACGTTGGCTATTGGTAACAGCTGTATTATTAGCAGTATGGCTTTTTTCAGACTTGGTATTGTGGGCAACAGAAAAGCCTGAATATACGATGTTTTTTTGGTCGTTGGTCAATATGATTGAGCCAATGATCTATGCAGCTGCTTTGTTTTTTGTGTACGCTCTTGTTGATGGTAAAGATATTTCTTTTAAGAAAAAAATAGTAATTTTTTCTTTACTACTCCCCACTGTTATATTGGCACCTACTCGTTTTAATCTTTCTATTTACGATCTATCAAATTGTTGGCGAGAAGCTATAGAGGGAGGGTTACCTTATTACAGTTACGCTGTTGAATTATTGTTATCGATATGGATTTTTGTTTATGGATTAAAAAGATTTTTTGAAAAAAAAGGAACCCGAGAGAAGTTGAGGGTGCTGCTGATTACTGCTGGTACGGTATTCTTCCTTCTTTCATTCGCTATGGGTAACGTAATCGGTAGTTTGCTTGTTGATTGGATAATTGGTCAGTATGGATTGTTTGGAATTCCAGTTTTTATTGCAGTGCTCTCGTTTCTCACTGTTAGGTACCATGCTTTCAACGTTAAGGTTATTTCTACCCAAATTCTTGTATCTGCTATTTGGATACTAACGGCTGCCGTCTTGTTCCTTAGAGATATCTCTTCTGTTCGTATTATTGTAACGGCTACGTTAATATTATTCTCATTCCTTGGAATTGCCCTCATTAGAAGTGTGAAACGTGAAGTTGAGCAAAGAGAAAAGATTGAGAAACTCGCAATCGACCTGAAAAAAACAAACGTAGAACTCGAAGAGGCATACAAGTTACAAACAGAGTTTCTTTCATTTGCTAGTCACCAGATTAAGAATCCATTGAGCGGTATTAAGGGCTATGCCTCCCTTCTTATAGAAGGAGACTACGGTGAGCTTAAGGCTGAGGTGAAGGATGCTGTGCGTGTGATCTTCACTAGCGCTCAGAGTTTGGTTGAAACAGTTCAGCAATTTCTTGATTCTACAAAGATTGAACAAGGAGGAATGAAGTATGATTTACAAACTCTTGATCTAAAGGGTGCGGTAAAAGATGTTGTTGAGTCATTACTGCCAACAGCAAAAGAAAAGGGTATTGAGTTGAATGTCGAAATAAATGAAGCTGAGGAGTATAAGATAAAGGCAGATAGAGTAAAGGTTCGTCAAGTGATTCTTAATATTACTGATAATGCTATTAAATACACACCAAAGGGTAGTGTGAACGTAAGTCTTGTGAATAAGCCTGGTAAAGTCCTCTTTGCCATTAAGGATACTGGAGTTGGTATTGAAAAGGCTGAGATTGCTAAATTGTTTGCGAAGTTTGCTCGAGCAACAGGAGCTGAGAAAGTAAATGTGAGTGGATCTGGTCTTGGAATGTATCTTGCTAAGAAAATTGTAACAGGCCATGGTGGACGTATTTGGGTAGAGTCAGAAGGAAAAGGAAAGGGAAGTCAGTTTTATGTGGAGTTTGATCGGGTGTAAATTTCACCGGCCTCGGCCTATACTTAGTTGCTAAGAGTTAAATAATATTGTATTCTTGTAGTGGATCATTTTTTATCCGAGGAGTTTCGGGTAAGTGATGTTTTTTGTTAAGGAGATGTTATGTCTGTGGCCAGCTCTGTTACACCACCAACAATGGTAAGGAAGGGTGCTGATTCCTCGTTTTCAGCACATAAAGTAAGGCTTTCTGTCGAAGAGGCCTATGCGATTTTGGAAGAGTGGGATATGTCCGCCGTGCGTACGTATCTCATGAATCACGACGGCATTTCGGAACAGAAGGCACTGAACATGGAACGTGAGTACAAGCGTTTCATTGCATTGTCGCTTCTGGTTGAGTCGGGACTTAATGTCCCTATTTCTGCAGGTGTCGATCCTTTTTGGCATACGCACATCATCTTTACCCACGATTACACAGCAATGTGTCTTGCGTTGGGTGGGCACTACATTCACCATGTACCTGCGGTGTCGGATGAAGAGCGTGCACGACTCTGTTCCGCTTACGGTTCAAACACGTTGGCGCTTTACCGGTCATATTTTGGGGAACCTGATCCAGAATTTTGGCCGGAAAATGCTCAGATCTGCATTGTTTGCTGTGATCGGGACCGAACGCCAGACCATGGTAAGGTGCTGGTCATCTGAGCTCTGTGTTGTTGTTTTTGTGAATGGGGTCAGCTGCGGTTGGCCCCATTTTTATTTAAAAAATCATTATTATGTATTTTTCAAAAATATTTAAAATTAAGGAAGGAAAATTAGAAAAGTTTAAAAGCTGGCTTCATAGCCTTGAGACGGATAGACGTGAGGAAGCACTAAAAACATTTGAATATGAGAATATTACTCGGGAGGTTTTTGCAATTTTCAAAGGAAAAGATTCTAATCATTATGTAATTGGACTTAATGAAATTAGTGATGGAGAGCCAAAAGCTGGAGATCCAAATGTAAAGATTAATCAGGAGCATGGAGTGATAAAAAAAGAGTGTTTGGAGCCTTTTTCTGATAACGGAGAAGTTATCCTTGATTTAAGAAGGCAGTAAGAGGGTACGGAGGGTGTTTTTTCGGGGTACTAATTGTAAAGTACAATAACTATGCAAAACATAAAGGAGAATAAACGAATATTTTTATCAGGGGGAGGTGACGAGAAGCAGTCATTTTCTCTCGACGAGTTGTTTTTCAGGACATTCCCCAAAAAAGGAAGTTTTTTATATATACCCATAGCGCTCCGCGGACACAAGCTGTATTCTACCGCTCATTTGTGGATGAGGAATATTACCGAGCTTCATGAGAGAACGGATGTTCAATTCGAAACGGTAGATGACCCATCAAAATATACTTTCAAGGACCTTAAAGAATTTAATGGGATCTATATTGGGGGTGGCAATACGTGGAGCCTTATACAGGAGCTTAAAGCTTCTGGATTTGCCGATATTTTAATTCAATACATTGAGGCTGGTGGACAAGTGTACGGAGGTAGTGCTGGTGCAATCATTATGGGGAAAAGAATTGATACTCATGATGATGAGAACAAGATAGGTCTGGAAGACGTATCGGGATTTAACCTTCTTAATAATTTTTCGGTAGCATGTCACTTTAGGGACGAGCAAAATGAACGATTTAGAACGTGGGCCATTGATAATAATTCGCCGATAATTTGTTTACCAGAAGAGACAGGTTTAGTCATAGAGGAAGGTATTGCCTTATGTGTAGGCACTAAGTTGTGCGCTATTTATTTTGCTGACGGTACAAAAAGAGAGATTGACCTTGAAGAATCTTTTGATCTTTTTGAGTAAAGATAATAAAAATGGGGTATAGGCGAATTATCTCAAGAGAGGTGAATTAAAAAAAGGGGGGGTATCTACCTGTTTTTAAAAACAATGAAAAAAAATCTAATACTTTCATATAAAAAATATCGAAAGATTAATCACAGGATCCCTTATACTTTTCATATAAAAAATAAAGGACAGCACATTTTTTACTTTGGTAGTAGGCATACATACGATATTCAGGATAAACAATTTAAAAAGATTGATATATTTTGGAAGTCTTTTTTAAAAAAAACTAGTAAGGAGGACTGTATTGTACTTGTGGAGGGTGGGGTAAGAAAAAATTCGTCAACTAAAAATGAAGCTATTCGAGATGGTGGGGAAATGCAGTATGTTACCTATTTAGCACGCAAGGAAAAAATTGATGTTGTGTCTCCTGAGCCAGTTGGGTATCGTTATGAAGAACTTTTAAAAAAGTTTTCGAGGCAAGAGATTGCTTACTATGATTTTGCCTTGATCTGTTATCAGTGGAATAGGATGCAAGAGAAACCAGATTTTAAAAGGTATGCATCTCAATTTTTAGAAGCTGATAAAAGAAATAGTGGTTGGGACAACTTTGATTTTTCTTTAGAGCATATGCAAAAAATTCACAAGAGTATTTTTTTAACTACTTTTGATGAAAATGATGCTAAATTTTTACAGGAAGCTTTAGACCCAATTAGTAACAAGAGTGTGATGAATAAAATATCTCTTGCTGAGGAAGGTTTGCGAGATGTATATATTGCTCAGGAGATTGAGCGGATCTGGAAGCTGGGTAAAAATATATTTGTAATCTATGGTTCGAGTCATGCCGTGACTCAGGAAGCTGCTATCCGTGACTTTGTTGAGAAAAAGTAAATGTGAGTGGATCTGGTCTTGGAATGTATCTTGCTAAGAAAATTGTAACAGGCCATGGTGGACGTATTTGGGTAGAGTCAGAAGGAAAAGGAAAGGGAAGTCAGTTTTATGTAGAGTTTGATCGGGTGAATTAAAAAGAGTTAAGTAGCGACAGTTCTTGTTGAAGCTAGGTACAACTTTCTTGACATGATGTGATACCGGTGTAACCTGACCTCAGGTTTGTTGACAGGTGTTCTGTTGACATTGTTCTTGTAGTTCCTTGATGAAAGGATCGCGTCATGAAAGATGTATCTGGTCGTGTGGACAAAATCGGCTGCTCAGTCGGTCGCTTCCCGGTTGTTGGTCCAAAGCACACTGCTTCGGCTAGCACTCGCAACAAGGGTGGAGGCGAGGCTGGTGGCGGAACTCCTGACGGTGAAGGTGGCAGCGGCAGCGGTGAAGGTGGCAGCAACAAGTAACGTCGTGCGTTACTATGTCTCACTCGCAAGGTCCGGTGAGCAATTTGCTCATCGGACCTTTATCACTTTTGGAACTATAAGGATTTTAGGATGAACAGTTCATTGCAGTTTATTTTGGGTTCGTTTCAGGTTGTTGACTTCATCGCGCGCTATTATCAGAAGAGAGCGCTCCACATTGGTGGTGAAAAGAGCAAGTTTGAAAATTTGTTCGGTTGGGATGATCTGAACAGGGTATTGAATGCTTCGCCCCAACCACATTCTGGTATGAAGATGGCTCATGAGGGTAGACAGTTCTGGCCGAATGACGCCACTTCGCTGATAGAGGAAGTACAAAAGGGATCAACATTGATTCTTGAAGACCTTGACCGATACCATCTCGGGTTGGGAGCCTTTCTCGGACGTTTGAGCGACGAGCTCTGTGAAGAGACTCGTTTTAATCTCTATCTTTCGCATCCTGAGACAAAAGGTTATCATAATCATTACGACACTCAGGATTTCTTTATTCTCCAACTATCGGGCTACAAAGAGTGGTGGATTTTTCCTGAGACAATTCCATCCGTGCTTTTTCACCAGAAAAAGCACGGGATAGTACCGCCTCCGAAAGAGTCTTGCTATCTTCACTGCACTCTTGGTCCTGGAGATGTTTTATATGTCCCCAGGGGGCACTGGCATTATGCAATTGCTAGGGATGAGCCATCTCTCCACCTAACCTTGGCGGTTTTTGTTAAAACAGGTATCGACTTCATGAAGTGGCTGTGTGATGAGTTGACGGAGTGTGAAAGGTTTCGCGCGTCTCTCCCGTTGTCTTTTGATCAAGTAAGCCAGGTCCAAACAGCTAATTCAAATGAGTGGCTTGGGCAGATAAAAGCTGGTCTTGCGGAGGTACTTAGCGAGCCGGGGATCTATGAAAGGTTCCAAAGGCACGGGGTAGCTATGAGTAGGAATCGGCAACCATTTCAATTTCCTAATCATTCTGTGACCACGATTGAGGCTGGTCCCAGAACTCTTTTTTTGAGGAGAATTCAACGATCATCAGTGTCCGTGGATTCATTGTCAGGGAAGGTTGAGCTTGTTTGTTCTGGCAGGCAACTTTACTTTGATGGTGAGGCCGAGCTCCTTCTTCGCTATATCTTTAGAAGCGAAGAATTTACAGGCGAAGAGCTGCTCTCTGTTTCGGGGGGATTATCGTGGAGTGCTATACAGAGTGTTCTTTTGCCGCTTATGCGAGAAGGATTCGTTAATGTCTGCGGATCCTAATCTGTACACAGGTCCCCCACATCCCTTATGTGGCGGGACCTTTTACTTTAGTAGAGCTGCTAGTGTGTACGCTCCTGTTACATACCAAGCCATCAGTAGCTTATTCTCATTGACCTTGTATGAATTTTTAACCTTTGGACTTGGATCATTAACGATATAATCATCATTTTCCTTACCGATAACAACAACATAGTGATTTGTGTTCGCATTTGGATTTGAAGACCAGACGCGCACATTTACGCATATAATGATAGGTATTCCATTTTTTATATTTGCGTCTAGTGTGTCGAGGGTTGGAATCGACGTCGAGTAGTGTCCCCCGGACTCTGTGTATTCGATGTCTAGTTGAACTTTCTTTTTGCGAAAGTCGGATGTCTTTTCTGAACTGTTCTTTAGAACTTCAGAAAGTTTTTCTTTTTCTGATTCGTTTATGTTTTCTGTTGTCTTATCAATAACACCAGGATCGTGATGAGTAAACCATACTTCGTAGCCTCTCTTCGCCAGATAAATTGCTGCGCCTTGTATGTGTCTTTCTTCTTTATTTATCCACTCTGAAAGGTCTTGTTTTAATTTGGGTTGAGGTACTGGATCATTCCAGTAGTCCATGACCATCTTGAGTGCAGCAATAGAGCAATCAAAATCGTCAGTCTGCTGTATTAGGGGGACAAAAAGTGTATTCATATGTTGATGTTACCTCTTATGTGCAAACTGGGCAATTTTTTTAGGTATTAACTTTTGGTTTTTGAAAACAGCATGAGCTTCACCTGCATGAAAGAAAGAGCCTGTCGCCATTTTTTGTAGTTGTGCCAAATTCCAGTCGTCGAATTTCGTGTGATCTTCCAAAAAAATAATAAAGAATAGTTATTAATAGAATTTGTACTTTGGTTTAGGTAAGGAAATACACATATGGATCTGTCGTTTTAGTGTATCATGTTGGCAGTTGATCGGTCATAACTTCACGATCAGGGAGGTATTATAGGCCATGGTGGACGTATTTGGGTAGAATCAGAAGGAAAAGGAAAGGGAAGAATGAGGTGTATTCATACAGATTGAAGGTGTAATTTGTATAGAAAGATCTGTTTGAAGTATTTTGTTAATATAAATCATATGATCATTAGAAACTTTCAAGAAAGTGACCAGAAATCTGTTGAGGAAATTATTGCTTTGTACTGGACAGACCCAGAATTTTTGGAGGAAGTTTCGGGAAAAATGCGGTCGTGTGGTAAAGAGATAGCTCGAAAAGGTTATGGATTTATCGTGGCAGAAGAGCGTGGTGAGATTGTAGGAATTTCTGGTTTTAAAGAACTGGATGATTACTTGAAGCCGTACGCGACAACAGACAAGCCTGTTGAATTTTATATTCTTGCAGTAAAACAAAAGAGAAAAGGGGTTGGGGAAAAACTAAAGCAAAAACAAATTGAAGAGGTGCAGAAACTTGGTTTTAGTGAGATTCTTTTATACAGTCCGAACTCTCATAAAGAATCGTGGCATTTTCATGACAGATTAGGTTTTAAGAGGGCGGGAGAGGTGACTCCGCCGGACGATGGCGCTGGGCAAGTGTGGCGAAAAGTTTTATAGGTATATAGAATTAAAAATATGTATATTCCAAAAGTTACCATTGTGGAGGTTAAAACGACGTATATTTATATAAAAAATATTCTTAAATGGACAGAAAGTGATCCTGAGATAAAAAAAATAAGAGAGATACCTTTTGAGGAGCTGGTTGTAAGTATGGATAATTTGATGGATAGTTTCAGATTGGTGTTTGATAAAAAACAAGTTTTCATATTAAAGCGAATTTCTGAAATCTCTGGTTATTCTTGGTCAGCAGAACAGCCTGTCATACAAGTGTACCCGACTCCTTTTTTTAGCTCCTTTTCACACCCTCTTTTTTTAAGAGTGTGTCGTGTTAATAAAGGGAAGATTATTCCAAGAAATTTCGGTAACATTTTAGGTGTTTTAATTCATGAGCTCGGCCATATTAATTTTGGAGGGACTGTGTGGGACAATAGAGACTTGAGCGAAGGTCTTTTGAACTTTATTGCTCAGTCTATTCTCGAAGAGGTGGATAGAACTTATACAAAAGAATGGTTGGATTTTTTTGAAATGATAAAAAAAGATACAAATATTAGCTTAGTTCCTAAGGCGATCAGGGATGGAGAGATCACTGTTAAGGATTTTTATTCAAATTAAAAAATGTTTGATTATATATACAAAAAAATATTAGCAAATAGTAAAGATATAAAAAAAGTACTAGATTTGGGGTCTCATGATGGTAGAAAGCCTAAAAACTTTAGTGATAAAGAAGTAACTCTTGTTGATGTGGATAAAGAAGTTCTTAAAAAAGCATTTTTAGACCTTCCTAATGCAAAAATAGTAGAGAGTGATATTAGAAAGTTTGTCTATACAGAATCATACGATCTTATTTTAGTAAGTAATGTTCTACCCTTTATTACAAAGGAAGAGATATGGCAGGTTGTTTTGGATGCGTGGAGTCATGTGGAGTCTGGTGGTTTCCTATACATAAATCTCTTTGGAAAAAAAGATGGATGGTATGGGAAAACGAAACATACCTTTGTGGACGGAGAATTTGCGCGAAGCCTTCTAAGTGAAGATCCTCTTGTATTTATTGAAGAAGAGGCTCCAGGGCTAACTATGGCGGGAGAGATTAAGAAGTGGCATATTTATTATCTGGTTTATAAAAAATAGAATACAGGTGAACTAAGTCCCAAGGAAGCGGAAAGGGGTATCTACCCAATTCGAGTGGGTGATTTTGGTAGATAGGGTCATTTCGAGGGATTAAAAGTCTCTTTTTATAAGGCAAGGGTTGACTATTATTCCTCTTCTGATAGTATAGCCATACGCAATTTGTTGCGTTTTTCTTTTTAATTATGGCAAAAAAATCAGTAATAGCGCGAGCGCTTAAAAAACCTAAATTCATGTCACGGACAGTTCGACGATGTTTTCGTTGCGGACGTGGTCGGGGATATATGCGCGATTTTGGACTATGCCGTATTTGTTTTAGAGAACTCGCAAATCAGGGTAAAATTCCTGGAGTTAAGAAGTCATCTTGGTAAAAAAATATGAATGATGCTATTGGAGATATGTTAATACGTATAAAGAATGCCGGAGCGGTACGAAAGACTTCTGTGTCTATTCCGTACACAAACATTAAATATGCTATTGCTGAGGTGCTTCAGAAAAATGGATACGTTGGTGAAGTAAGTAAAAAAGGAAAAAAGATAACAAGATCTATTGAAGTTGATATTGCATATGATGAAACAAAAGAGCCAAAAGTGCAGGGTGTAAAGCGTGTATCAAAGCTGTCACGGCGAGTATACGGTAAGTCAAAGGATCTGAAGCAAGTTCGACACGGACACGGAACGCTCGTAGTATCGACACCTAAGGGAGTGCTCACCTCGGACGAGGCTAAGAAGGCAGGAGTTGGAGGCGAACTTCTCTTTGAAATTTGGTAAACATATATGTCACGAATAGGAAAAAAACCAGTAGAAATACCAGCTAACACTACCGTTACTATTGCCGATGGTATAGTAAAAGTTGTTGGGCCTAAAGGAGAGCTTTCACGATCGTTTGGTCCTGAGGTTTCTATTGAGGTAGTTGGTACACAAGTGGTACTTGCACCTGCTGGTTATAAAAAGAACGGCGGAGCTATTTTGTGGGGAACCTACTCTTCACATATTTCCAATATGGTTGCGGGTGTAAATACGCCGTATCAAAAGAAGCTTATCGTTGAAGGCGTTGGATTTAAGGCAAATGTACAAGGAGAAACTCTTGTACTAGAGCTTGGTTTTTCACATGATATTAAAGTAGCTATTCCAAAAGGACTAACAGTGACAGCAGAAAAGAATGAAATTACGGTGACTGGTATTGATAAGGAAATGGTTGGAAAGTTTACTGCAGATATTCGAGCACGGAAGAAGCCGGAGCCATATAAGGGTAAGGGTATTCGCTATCACGATGAAGTGGTTCGAAGAAAACAAGGTAAGAAATCTGTATAATACTCACATGTCTATTACGCAAAAGAAAACTGAAAAAAGAGAACGACGTCGAGCGAAGATCCGAACAAAAGTGTACGGAACTGCAGAAGTCCCTCGTCTTGCTATATTTAAGTCAAATAAGTTTATTTATGGACAGCTTATCAATGACGACACTGCGACCACAATTGCAGCTGCTTCAACAAAAGATGCTAAAGGTGCAACAAACCTAGAAAAAGCAAAAGAAGCCGGGGCAGCTATTGCAAAGATCGCCGTCACAGCGGGAGTGAAGAAGGCGGTATTTGATAGGGGGGGATTTATTTACACTGGAACAATCGAGGCATTTGCAACCGGCGCTCGAGAGGGCGGACTCGTGTTCTAGACAGAAGTCACTAAAAAAAGTAGTATACAGTAACAAAATGGTTACAGAAACAGACAAAAAAACACAAAAAACAACAACAGAAGCTCCTGCGGCTCCTGTTGCTACTACACCTGCGCCAGCACGTACTGAGGCTCCGCGAGGAGCTCGAGGCGGTGATGCTGGAGGTGATCGAGTGTTTCGAAAGAACCCTCGCCGACGTACGTCACGTCGACCACAGCGAGAGCGGTCAGAGTTTGATCAGAAAATCGTAAGTATCCGACGTGTTACGCGAGTTATGGCTGGTGGACGACGATTTAGCTTCAGCGTCGCGCTGGTTGCTGGAAATCGCAAAGGAAAGGTGGGGGTTGGTACAGGTAAGGCAGGTGACACTTCACTTGCTATCGAAAAGGCCTTTAGAGCAGCTAAAAAGGGTGCTGTACAGCTTGTTTTGACAAAAGACATGTCAGTACCGCACGAAGTAGAGGCAAAGTACGCATCATCAGTAGTACAGATTCGACCAGCAAAGGGGCGTGGATTGGTTGCAGGAAGCTCTGTTCGTGACGTGCTCGAGCTTGCTGGAGTAAAGGATGTGAGTGCAAAAGTTTTGACACGAAGCAAAAACAAACTAAACAATGCACGAGTTGCAATTAAGGCACTTACTAGTCTTAAAGGAAAAGCACAGGTAGTAAAGAAATAATATATGCAGATACACGAATTAAAAAGAAAGACTGCGAATAAAAAGAAAGTCCAAATCGGACGTGGAGGAAAGCGTGGTAAAACATCAGGAAAGGGACACAAAGGACAGAAGGCTCGTGCTGGACGAAAACTACGCCCAGAGATTCGGGATACTATTAAAAAGCTTCCGAAGCTTCGAGGTAGTACTGCATCAGGATCACTAACAAGTATTCAAACACCAGTATCTGTAGTCGGTCTCGGTATGCTAAATGATGCTTTTTCAAACGGTGATATGGTAACTCCTGTTACGCTGGTAAAGAAAGGGTTGATTTCTAAAAGAGGAAATATGTTTCCTCGAGTAAAGATTCTTCTTAATGGAGAAATAACAAAAAAGGTTGTTGTTTTTGGTTGCCTTATCTCTAAAACAGCAAAAGAAAAAATTGAGAAAGTAGGTGGTACAGTAAAGTAGAAAAGAATGGGTACACTTATACACAAGATCAAACTAATTTTTGGAGACGAAGGGCTCCGAAAAAGAATTATCTTTGTCCTCGGGGCGATTGCTCTTTTTCGCGTGTTGGCGAATATTCCAATTCCTGGAGTAGATGCACTTCGACTTGAAGCTTTTCTTTCTGATAACCAATTCTTTGGTTTATTAAACGTATTTTCTGGAGGTGGTCTCGCGAACCTTTCAATTGTAATGCTTGGTGTTGGTCCGTACATTACTGCATCGATTATTATGCAGTTAGGTACGATTATGTCACCTCGATTAAAGACGCTTTATCAAGAAGAGGGAGAGGCTGGCAGAATGAAATTTTCTCAATATTCACGACTGTTGACCATACCGTTGGCTGTTATCCAAGGGTTTGGTTTTCTGATCCTTCTTCAACGACAAGGTATTCTTGTTGATCTTTCGACTATTGATCTTGGGATAAATATTATCGTAATTACTGCTGGGTCGATGCTTCTTACCTGGATTGGAGAGCTTATCTCTGAGTTTGGTATTGGAAACGGTGTGTCACTCATTATCTTTGCGGGTATTGTGTCAGCATTGCCAGGGGCATTGCTTAACCTCTACCTTACCTATGACCCAAGTCAGATTCCGCTCTATGCAATGTTTGTAGTGGTAGGACTTGTAGTGACAATGGGAGTGGTGGTTATTACAGAGGCAGAGAGGCCAATTCCTGTTACCTATGCAAAACAGGTGCGTGGCAATAAAACCTATGGTGGTGTTTCTACGTACCTTCCACTTCGTCTTAACCAAGCTGGGGTGATTCCAATTATCTTTGCCTTGTCTATTTTGCTATTCCCGCAGATGATCGCGAACTTCTTGCTACAGGTAGATAACATTACTGTTCAGATATTTGCACAGCGTGTTATTGATTTTCTTGCACTTGGCTGGGTGTATGCGCTAATGTACTTTGTGTTGGTGTTTGGATTTACCTATTTCTATACTGCAGTTACATTTGATCCAGATTCTATTGCAAACAATCTTCAAAAGAGCGGAGCGTTTGTCCCTGGAGTACGACCTGGACAAAGTACTTCACTATATATCGCACGTATCTTGACTCGGCTTACACTTTTCGGCGCAACGTTCCTTGGATTAATTGCGATCTTGCCACTTGGTCTGCAGGCTGTTACCGACAGACCAGAACTCGCTATCGGCGGTACAGCACTTCTTATCGTTGTATCCGTAGTTATTGACCTCGTAAAGAAGGTTGAGTCACAAGTATCAGCTCGGGAGTACTAGTAATACACAAGGGTATATATAGAGCTAGATTTAAAATCTAATAGATGGTAGCCTAATAGATGACGCAAGTGCGTCTATTTTTTTAGTTAATTAGACATTAATAATGGAACCTAAAACTTTTTTGTTCTTCGGACGGTCTGGTTCAGGGAAAGGTACGCAAGCAGCGTTATTACAAGATCTTTTAAAGAAAAAAGATCCTGAAAAAGAGGTGTTGTATGTTGAGACTGGATCACGTTTACGGTCTTTTGCGAAAGAGAAGGGGTATGTAAATGGACTAACTAACAATGTACTTACCACAGGGGGGCTCCTTCCTGAGTTTATGCCGATATGGATCTGGACTGATTTCTTTATCAAAAATATGAACGGTAATGAGCATCTTGTTCTTGATGGATTATCACGACGTGTGCCAGAAGCGCCTGTGCTTGATGGAGCGCTTGATTTCTTTAACCGCAAAGATCGATACATCATTCTCATCAACACGTCAGTAGACTGGTCTGCTCAGCGACTTATGGAGCGTGGACGAGTCGATGATAAAGAAGAAGAGATACGGAAGCGACTAACGTGGTTTGATGAAAATGTCGTTCCTGCGGTTGAATACTATCGAAAATCACCGAAGTATACATTTTTGGATATTGATGGAGAACAATCAATCGAGAAGGTGCATGAAGATATTTGTAAAGGAGCGGATCTTGCATAATAAATGATACGACTAAAAACACCAGAGGAAATAAAAGTACTACAAGAAGGAGGCAAGCGGCTCGCCTCTATTCTTGCTGAACTTGCACCTCAGGTGCGTCCGGGGGTTAGTGCTGCTGAGCTTGATGCGAAAGCCCTAGAGCTTGCGCGGGCGCGGGGAGATACTCCTGCGTTTTTAGGCTATCGGCCGGAAGGAGTGAGTCGGGCCTACCCTTCGAGTTTGTGTGTATCAGTTAACGAAGAAATTGTGCACGGGCTTCCACTACCAGAAAAAATTTTTAAAGAAGGAGATATTGTCAGCCTTGATATGGGGTTAACTCACGAGGGACTAATTACTGATATGGCAGTTACTGTTGGTGTGGGGAAAATGAGCTACGAAGCTCAGAATGTAATTGCTGCGACTGAAGAGGCACTTCGGGTAGGGATTGAAGCTGCTCGTTTGGGCGGTATGACAGGTGATATTGGTTATGCAATCGAAACATATGCTCGAGAAGTAAAGCTTTCACTTGCTCAAGAGCTGGCAGGTCATGGAGTAGGATTTGCTATACATGAAGACCCGTTTGTTCCGAATTTTGGGAAGCGTAATACTGGAGATGTACTTGAAGCCGGCCTGGTGATTGCGATTGAGCCGATGCTTACTCTCGGCTCAGGTAAAGTTGATTTTGATGAAGGGGATCAGTATACCGTGAGGACGGCAGATGGATCACGATCTGCACATTTTGAGAAGACAATCGCTATTACCGAATCTGGTGTCGTGGATATCACCGTGGTATAGTTTTTGTAGTGAGTACTATAGATATACAGTCTGAAACAGGAAAAACAACACCAACAGAAGATGGAGGTGTTAAAGATGGTGCTGGGGTAAAAAGGAGAGGAAAGGAATTGTACTATGATGCTGAAAAAAGGCAGCTTGCCCAGCTCGATCTTTCTGGAGGCGCTGGTCAAGAGTCTGGTGGTGAGATCAAGGATGATGGAGATGTCGAGGACGGTGCTAGTAATGATAAGGATGTAATTAGCGGTGATTTGGATGACGCTTTACATGGACGTAGTCCTGGGGGCGAGAAAGGTGTTTCGGAGTCCGGTGCCGGATCGCTGGATGATAAAATTGATAAACTTAAGAAAGAAGTGGGAGAGGAAGGGGGAGGGGGGGCTATAACACCTGAGGCAGTGCCTAATGTAGAAAATCTTACACAAGAAAGTGCCGCACTTTCTACTGAACAGGTTGCTTCAGCTGGAATATCTCCGCTCGAGATCGATGATCTAGATGATACAATAAAAACGATACCAAAGAATCCTATATTTATTAACCCCAACAGTGGACTGGAGTTTCAGGGGGGTGTTACCAATAAAATACCTAAAGAAATGGAAGATAGTTTTGATAAGTATGTCCGAAAAAATAACGGTCTCTTAACTAGAAACGCGCAAGAAGAAGCTGTGGGGGACGGTGGTAATAGTCCTGCAGGTTTAGACGAGGCAGACGAAGCTCCGTATGATCATGTTGTGGTATCTGATGCTGCACCTATTGTTGATAGGGTCGTTGGATCGGGCTTTGATATTGATCAGCTTGATGTTGGGTTCGATGATGATAAAGAAGAAGAGGATGAAGAAGAGGATGACCGACCAATAAAGCTGAAGCCGAAAAGTCGGGTTTCTGATGAGGGGGAAGTTATAGAACAAGTTCCGGCAAATGATGCTGGTGCTGAAGTTGCACCTCTTGAGGCAGAGGCGGATCAGCAAGAAGAGGCAATAGAAAGGGAGGAGGAGGCAGAGGCACTGGATGATGATCTTGCTGCACGTGAGAAGGTGGCGGGAGAGCGATTAAAGAGGGTAAGTGAACAGGTGGGCGCATATTTATCGCCAGAACACAAGCAGGTACTGGTCAATCTTAGAGAGAGGGAAACTGCGCGTGATTTAGTACGACAGTCACGGTCGTTCTTTGGTGGATTGGGCCGTTTAACAATACTTGCCGCTGTCACTGAGTCGTATTTGAAGAGTGCTTCAACAAAGTATCGAGATCAACTCAAAGCTCGCAGAGACGCCAAGGAGAATTATGATTTTAAAGAAATAGCGTATGGAGGATTGTTTCTTCGGCGTGAGCATAGGGCGATTGAAAATCAACGCAAGAACATACTAGATGATCTTGAAACAAATGCTTCTTCAATGAGTCAAGAAGATATTTTGGAGCAGGAAAAAGCTCTAAGAAGAATGCTTAAGAGGCAAAGGCGAGAAATTTCTGGTGTCGTAGTGACATTAGAGGCAGTGCGTAAGTTGATCGACGAAAAATTACGCGGTGGGTCAGTAGATATTGGAGATAAAGACACGGATGAATTAGTTGCTATGTTTGGTGCGATAGTCTCACAGAAAATTGAACGCTCACTTAATAAGACTGAAGGTTTAGAAACTTCAGTTAAAAATCTTGGTACTCTTTTTAGAGAATTACGGTCAAGTGAAGGTATACTTAATTACAGTTCTGAAAAAGTTAACGAATTTTTGATTGAAATACTGAAAAGCTATATGAAAAAAGCCGGTGGAAGTGAGGAGGTCAAGCAGCTGAGAAAAGAATTAGTTACAGAAATGGTAAAAGATGTTTTTAAGACAGACATCGAATTTTAAATAAAATATATGGAGCAACAACTCGCAGAACTTAAAAAAGCAATACAGACAGAGGATAAAGAAAAAGTCGAAGAGATTTTTACTTCAATTTTGTCGGGTGGAGCTGGTGGAGGCGAGAAGGATCGGATACTCCGAGAAGTGCGACTGGGTCTTGATATAATACAATTAGAGATCCTTGAAGAGTGCCTCGAAATCTTAAAAGAGATTGAAGTTAGTGAAAAGGATACAGAGAGACGACTACAGGCGATCGGAGCGTTAAAAGACTAGCTGTAAAAAAGCTCTGAAATTAGGTATCATAATGCCATGAGTCTTGAACAACCAGATGCTAAAGAATTAGGTTTTCGTAATGAAGTTCAAGTGGAGCTTGCTCGGCGGGGGGGCTGGCAATCCTGATAATACGGATT
>Ga0222676_1000032_pt1 | contig 68527 bp, 68 predicted proteins | sample AntAcemetagen870_FD_179815 | JGI IMG/M metagenome (GOLD analysis project Ga0222676, IMG submission 179815) | Saline water microbial communities from Ace Lake, Antarctica - #870 | ecosystem: Environmental > Aquatic > Non-marine Saline and Alkaline > Saline | place: Antarctica: Ace Lake...
CGTAACCGTGACTGGCCACAGGTTCGGAACCCCGGTTCAGTTTGTTGCCGAGCTGAGCATCTAATTGACAGGAGCTTCTAAGGAAACGGCTCGTTATTTTAGGGACTAATCTCCTAAACTGTTGAGTTGTTAGTTCGGCCACCAATCAAAGAGGTAATTCGTTGTCAAATATTTCCAGACTGTCGCTAGCCAATCGCGCTGTTGTTGCGCTAATTACCTTGATCATCGGTGTATTTGGCCTGCTGTCCGTTGGAAACCTAAAACAAGAACTAATTCCATCCATCCAGATTCCATCGGCTGCAATTGTGACCTCATACGCGGGAGCATCGCCCGAGGTTGTGGACAGTCAAGTTTCGGTAATTATCGAAAACGCGGTAATTGGGCTTGAGGGATTGGAATCGACCAGTGTCACCTCTTCAACCGGTTTATCGGTCCTACGAGTCTCTTTCGAGTTCGGGACCAGCACCTCTGATGCGACTGAAAGGCTAAATAGCGCCATTAGTGCAGTTGAGGCCTTGCTTCCTGCAGATGTGAACCCTCAAGTTATCTCGGGCAGCTTTGACTCGGTTCCAATCATCGTCCTTGCAATTTCGGCAAATAATGGTGATAACGAGAGCCTCAGCGCAGAGCTTGACAAGATTGCACCTTCGGTTTTCCAGCAAGTAGATGGAATTAGAGACATTGCCGTTTCCGGAGGTAAGCAAAAAAGACTTAATTTGGAACTTGACCAAGTAGCTCTTGCTCAAAATGGCCTTAGCCAACGAGACATCTCCGCAGCGCTGCGTGCTAATGGGCTGGTTTTGCCGGTGGGCTCTCTGACTGACTCAGATGGCAGCATTTCCATTCAGATGGGAAATGCTGTCGACACAGTTTCTTTAATGGAGTCACTCCCTCTAGTATCTGCCACTCCGAATCCAAGCGCGCTTGGCGTTGTGACAATTGGAGATATTGCAACAGTCACCTATGAGGATGCTCCGATCACCTCAATTGCCCGAACGAATGGCAATGAAACCCTAGCCATTTCGATAACGAAGACTCCGGACGGCAACTCAGTTGACGTTTCCCGCGGAATCCAGGATCTAATTCCTGACTTGAAGGCTGCTCTGGCAACAGACGTGACAGTGGTCACTATTTTCGACCAGGCGCCATTTATTGAAGAGAGCATCAAGGACTTGACGGTGGAGGGGCTACTAGGTCTCGGGTTTGCAATCATCGTGATCTTGATTTTCCTGTTGAGCGTGAAGTCCACGATCATTACTGCTATTTCGATTCCGACATCATTGCTTATAACTTTTATCGCTTTGGAGTTTGCGGATTACTCCCTAAACCTTTTGACCCTGGGTGCTCTGACAATCGCAATTGGCCGCGTAGTAGATGACTCGATTGTGGTTATCGAGAACATAAACCGACACCTTAGCTATGGCGAGGAACGCGTGAAAGCAGTTCTCTCCGGAGTCAAGGAAGTCGCCTTGGCAATCACATCTTCGACCCTAGCCACCGTTGCAGTCTTCCTTCCTATCGCCCTAGTTTCCGGATTAGTTGGTGAGCTGTTCCGTCCCTTCGCATTCACTGTTGCAATAGCGTTGCTCGCCTCACTGCTTGTGTCGCTAACCATCGTTCCGGTCTTGGCTTATTGGTTCCTTCGCATGCCAAAGCGTCTTTTGGCAGTTCAAGCAGCAGACCCGGTTGCCTTCGAGGCGAACCAGCGCGAGATTGAGGAGCAACGTGAAAAGCGAAGCCTTCTTCAGCGCGGTTATATTCCTATCCTTAATGGCACCAAGAATCACCCGTGGGTCACTCTGACAGCAGCAGTATTGATCTTGGGCTACACGCTCTCACTTGTTCCACTTTTGAAAACGAATTTCATTGATGGAGGTGGCTCAAACCAGTTCGACGCACAGCTGAGCATGCCAACCAATGCAACCCTTGAAGAACAGGACAAGGCCTCGGCTCTTCTTGAAAACCAAATCATGGCTCTCGACGGTGTCGAAGTAGTACAAAGCACCATCGGATCATCTGGAGCCGATGGCAGGGTTGCCTTTGGCAGGGCAGCCTCAGGCGTGCGCCTGACAATAACCGCAGAAGATGGTGTGGACGTGGAAATCCTTCAAACATCGGTACGTCAGCTTGAAGTAGCCTCGGGAAGCGAAATCACAGTCTCGACTGGAGGTGGCTTTGGTTCCAGCGAAACAATTGACATTGAAGTGCTCGCAAGTGACCCCGCGCTTCTTCAGGACTCTGTAAACAGCCTTGTGGCAGGGCTGGCTGATGTTCAGAACGTTAGTTCAATCACAACAACTTTGGACGCGGATCAAAGAGTACTTGAGGTAGTTGTAGACAGGCAGAAAGCCGCAAGTTACTTGTTGACTGAAACCACGGTTACCGGAATAGTTGCATCTCAACTTCGCCCTTCATCGCTTGGCACCTTGAACATCGAGGGTAAAGACGCTGATGTTTATATCTCCGGTGCCCAAGCTCCAGAGTCCATTGACGAGGTGAAAGCTTTGTCAATTCCGACATTCCAAGGTCCCGTTCGTCTCGACAGCATTGCGACTATCACTGAAGTTCTAAAGCCAACCTCAATAACGTCTGAGAGAGGTAACCGCACCGCCACAGTTTCACTAGCCCCAATTGGTGAAGACCTAGGAGCTATTTCAGCCGACATTACCGAGACCTTGGCTCTAATTGAACTTCCGGCCGGTGCCGAGGCAATCGTCGGTGGAGCGGCCGCAGATCAGGCCGAGAGCTTCAGTCAGCTGGGCACAGCCGTGCTCGCAGCGATTGCCATTGTCTATATTGTCATGGTCGCAACATTTGGCAGCCTGATTCAGCCGCTGTTGCTGCTGGTCTCAATTCCGTTTGCAGCAATTGGAGCTCTAGGGCTGCTACTGATCACAGACACAGCACTTGGAGTTCCTGCGCTAATAGGAATGCTGCTGCTGGTTGGGCTGGTGGTAACCAACGCGATTGTGTTGCTAGACCTGGTGAATCAATATCGCAAGAAGGGCATAAGTGTCGAAGAGTCTCTGATTGCTGGAGCAAGGCAAAGACTAAGACCGATTTTAATGACCGCTTTTGCGACGATCTTCGCCCTTACTCCCCTGGCGCTTGGCGTGACTGGTAACTCCGGGTTTATTTCTAAGCCACTAGCAATAGTCGTGATTGGCGGCCTTGTTTCCTCGACGCTTTTGACCCTAATTCTTGTCCCGGTTCTCTACTGGCTCGTAGAGGGCCGAAAGGAACGCAAGGTCATCAGGGTGAACCGTCGCCTAGGCAAAAAAGAGGCTCGTTTAGCTAAGAAAGCAGCTCTAGGTAAGAACGCGATCTCGGCTTCAGAAGCAAACTCAGTCGCTTCGGAAGCGGTCTTGACGGACACTCTGCCGAATCCCGAAGCTGTTCAAGAAACCGCTGAGGCAGTCGCTCCTGATGAAGAACTCGCTGACGAAGAAGCTCTGGAGGAACAAGCGCCTGAGCAAACTTTCCAACCGGCAACAGCATCTTCGGCCCCAGAACTAGCTTGGACCGAAGAACCTATTGAAGTCGAGCTGGACGATGAGTCCAGCATGAAATGGGATGAATCTCAAGTTCCAGTTGAGCCAACTCCAGCCGTTACCGGCTTGACCGCTGAAATGCCGGCAACTCAGGAAGAAAATGCCGCGGCGCCAGTGACAAAGAAGGAAATCAAGGCTGCGAAGAAAAAAGATAAGCAGGATCGCAAGGACCAACTTAGGGCCGCCAAAAACCCTCGACACTCGAACGACTAATCGCAGATGTCTTCTTTTATAGTTTGGGTCGACTGCGAAATGACTGGACTCGAGGTCGGTGTTGATGAAATCTGCGAAATTGCAGTAATCGTAACTGACGAAGACCTGAAGCCGGTTCACGAAGGTTTTCAGGTGGTTGTGAAGCCGTCGCGCAAAGCCATGAAGAACATGGGCGAGTTTGTGACCAACATGCACACCGTTTCTGGTTTGATAACTGAGATCCCAAAGGGAATTCCGATTAAGAAGGCCGAGCAGCAGGTGCTTGATTATGTTAAGCAATGGGTCACTGAAAAGGGCACGGCACCCCTTGCAGGAAACTCAATCGGAACTGATCGTATGTTTCTGAACCGTCAAACTCCGGAATTTGACTCGTTTTTGCACTACCGGAACATCGATGTTAGTTCCTTCAAGGAAATGGCAAGGCGCTGGTATCCCAAGATTTACTTCCAGCTCCCCAAAAAAGACGTCAGTCACCGAGCGCTATCGGACATTCAAGAGTCAATTATGGAGCTTCGCTACTACCGCAAAGTATTTCTAGTTCCGGCACCGGGGCCGTCGGCGAAGGAACTAAAGGAAGCAGTTTTAGCTCTAGGGACTGATACACTCTAAAGCGTTCTGGCTTGTCCAGACATGGTGGGTATAGCTCAGCTGGTAGAGCACCTGGTTGTGGTCCAGGGGGTCGCGGGTTCAAGTCCCGTTACTCACCCCAGTAGTTACTTGGCTCTTTCTAATATGAGCGCTCGTACTCTGGATGCGTCGGCTTGGCCGCGCATTTCTTGCATCACTGCTCCGATTACGGCTCCAGCCGCCTGCAGCTTGCCATCCCGAATCTTCTCCATGACATCCGGTTGACTTGCTAGTGCTTTGTCAATGGCCGCAATGAGTGCCCCTTCGTCAGTAACAATCTTCAAGCCACGGCTTTCGATAACTTCGGCTGGTTCGCCCTCTCCTGCCAAGACTCCTGCAACTACGTCTCTTGCGATGCGGTCGGTTAGCTCACCAGAGTCAATCAACTTCTGAATGCTGGCGACTTGCTCTGGAGTAATTGGGAGATCCTGCACGGCTACCTCTTGAACGTTGGCCAATCTGGCAAGTTCACCGGTCCACCATTTTCTAGCTGACTGCGGGCTGGCGCCCGCGGCAACAGTTGCCTCAATCTCATCTAATAAATCAGAATTCAAAACATCTCTAAATTCAAGATCGGCGAAGCCCCAGTCATTCTGAAGGCGCTTTCTCCGGACAGAAGGCTTTTCAGTCAGAGTCAGGCGAATCTCCTCGATCCACTCTTCGCTGGGCTGAACCGGAACCAAATCTGGCTCTGGGAAATAGCGGTAGTCATCGGCGTCGGACTTTGGTCTACCCGCAGAAGTGTGGCCGCGATCTTCGTGCCAGTGCCTGGTTTCCTGAATGATTTTTCCGCCAGCCGCAAGAATGAAGGCCTGGCGCTGAATTTCGTAGCGAACAGTGTTTTCGATGCTCTTCAGGGAGTTCACGTTCTTGGTTTCGGTTCTGGTGCCGAGCTTCTCGGCGCCTTTTTCACGGAGTGAAACGTTTGCATCGCAACGCACGTTTCCACGCTCCATCTTGGCATCGGATACGTTCATGCTCTTTACGATGTCGCGGATAGCTCTGACATAGGTCGCAGCCAGTTCTGGGGCCTTGTCAAGCGCTCCGTAGATAGGTTTAGTGACAATCTCCACCAGTGGCACACCGGCGCGGTTATAGTCCACCAGCGAGTACTCCGCTCCTTGAATTCGGCCGGTTGCTCCACCGACGTGAGTCAGCTTTCCGGCATCCTCCTCCATGTGAGCCCGCTCAATCGGGACCATGAACACTTCGCCGGTTTCGAGTTCAATCGAAATCTCGCCCTCGAAAGCAATTGGTTCGTCAAACTGCGAGGTTTGGAAGTTTTTTGCTAGGTCGGGATAGAAATAGTTTTTTCTAGCGAAGCGGCCATTAGACGCAATCTGACAGTCCAGCGCTAGTCCGATGGCAATTGAAGACTCCACGGCCTTGCGGTTAACCGCTGGCAACGAGCCGGGTAGGCCCAGGCAAGTTGGACAAACATTGGTGTTTGGCTCGGAACCGAAGTTGTTTGCACAACCGCAAAACATTTTGCTCACGGTGTTTAGCTCAACATGGACCTCGAGTCCAATCACTACCTCAAAACGCTCAATGGCGTCTTCGTAGGACATTAGTTGCTCTTTAGCCATTACAGCGCCTCCAAATCGGGCACTCTCGCAATTAGCGAGGCACCCCATTGATCCACATAAAGTTTCTCTACGATGCTTGCGACTCGATACATCTGCCCATCCTGCATCGCTGGGGCAAGAATCTGGACGCCGGACGGCAATCCGTCCTCTGAAGCGAGCCCATTTGGCACTGAGATTCCAGGAATCCCAGCCAAATTCGCAGGAATCGTAGCTATGTCGTTCAGATACATGGCCAGTGGGTCATTGACCTTCTCGCCAATCTTGAATGCCGTGGTTGGTGCTGTGGGGGTTAGCAAGACATCAGCTTGGGTAAACGCCCTAGCCAGATCTTGCTGGATTAGGGTTCTTACTTTTTGAGCCGAGCCGTAGTAAGCGTCGTAATAACCGGAAGAAAGCGCGTAGGTGCCCAGGATAATTCTTCTTTTGACCTCTGGGCCGAAGCCTTGTTCACGAGTGGCAGCCATAACGTTTTCTATGGTCGGGTTTCCATCCGGAGTGACTCTAAGCCCGAATCTAACCGAATCAAATTTCGCTAGGTTTGAAGAAGCCTCTGCGGGCAAAATCAAGTAGTAAGCGGCGACGGCGTATTCAAAGCTCGGGCAATCAACTTCAATAATCTCAGCGCCTGCAGCGGCAAGTTTTTCAATTGTGTCATCGAAACAAGTCTTTACCCCTGGCTGGAAGCCGTCCGAAGACAGTTGCTTCACAACCCCAACCTTGAGGCCTTTGACATCCGCTTTTTTCACAGATTGAACCATGGAGCCCAGGCTATTTGGCAAAGAGGTTGAATCGTGCGGGTCATGCCCACCGATTACATCCTGCAACATGGCGGCATCCATGACGCTGTTGGTCACTGGGCCTATCTGATCTAGAGAGCTAGCAAGGGCGATCAGCCCGTAACGAGAGACTGCCCCGTAGGTCGGCTTTGCACCAACTGAGCCAGTCATGGCTGCTGGGAACCTGATTGAACCTCCAGTGTCGCTACCTATCGCAAGCGGAGCAAGGTGGCCGGCAATAGCGGAACTGGAGCCCCCACCGGAGCCTCCGGGGATCCTGCTTAGGTCCCAAGGGTTCTTGCTAGGTCCGTATGCCGAAAATTCAGTCGAGGAGCCCATTGCAAATTCGTCAAGATTAGTTTTGCCAAGAATCGGCATTGAAGCCTCTCTCAGCTTTCTCACTACGGTTGCATCATATTGAGGCACCCACCCCTCAAGGATCTTTGAACCGGCAGTGGTCGGAGCATCGGTCGTAGTGAGGTTGTCCTTGACCGCAATTGGAACACCGTGGAGAGGAGAGACGGCAGTTCCGTCAGCCAGTTGCTGATCGGCTCTCTTGGCCTGAGCCAGGCTATTTTCACGATTGAAGTAAAGGTATGAGTTGGTCTTTGGGTTCAACTTTTCAAGACGGTCCAAAAACGCAGTAGTTATTTCAACCGAGGAAGCTTTCTTGCTCGAGATAAGACCGGCGAGGGCCGCCGCGCTGGACGAAGTTATTTCAGTCATTTCTAGTCCTCATCCAAGATTGCGTTTACTTTGAAACGGCCTTCAGCACTGTCTGGAGCGCTAGAGAGAGCCTGCAACTGGGAAAGAGACGGCAAGATGACATCCTCGCGATAGACATTTGCCATTGGAATTGGGTGGCTTGTCGCAGCCACATCTCCGGAAACAGCCTTGGTGACGGTGGCAACTGAATCCACGATTATTCCAAGCTCGCCGGCCAACTGCTCAACTTCCTGATCGGTTACCAAAATTCGGGCCAGGGACGCGAGATGGCGAACCAAATCGGGTGTAATTTCAGACATACGGTTTCTCACTTCGTCAATTGGTGTTAATAAGTCAGTCTAGTTCCGTCAAGCGGGCAATTTATCTAGGAACTGCGCTTCGGTGATTACTAAGACACCCAGCGACTCAGCCTTAGTCAACTTCGATCCGGCCCCCGGGCCAGCTACCAAAAAAGCAGTGTTCTTGGATACCGAAGACGAGGCCCTTCCGCCGTTTTCAATTATCAAAGACTCAATAGCTTCCCTCGTCATTGTTTCCATTGAGCCGGTGACAACTATTGACAGATCTGCAAACAGTCCATCGGCTTTGGATAGACCCTGCCTATGCAAAGGATTCGACAGCTGCACTCCTGCGGCTTCCCAGCTAGTGATAATTTGTCGATGCCAGTCCTCGAGATACCAACTGGTTATAGATTCAGCCAGCGTTGGCCCAACGCCATCGACCTCTGCAAGCTGCTCTTGACTGGCTTCGAAAATTGCCCTGAAAGATCCAAAATTATCCGCAAGTGCTCGCGCTGCAACGGGGCCTACATGCCTAATAGATAATGAAACCAAAAAGCGCCAAAGAGGCTTGGTCTTCGCTACTTCCAGGTTCGCCAATAGCTTGATTGCAACCTCTGAGGGTTCACCGTTTTTCTTCCTGAAGAAATCAACAACTTTGTCGTTGCCCTCAGTGTCCTTTTTGGCAAGGCCAGTGTCGGCATCTAATACCTTCGCTTTTATTGGCAGCAGCTTTTCCATTGTGAGCGAAAACAAGTCTGCTTCTGACAAAATTGGGGCAACTTCCGGTTCGACAGGGTTCGTGAGTGCGCTTGCGCTGACATAACCCAGAGCCTCAATATCAAGAGCAGCCCTTGACCCTATGTATGCGATGCGCTCGCGAAGCTGAGCTGGGCAACTATTGGCGTTGGTGCAGCGTAAATCAATGTCACCTAGGCTCGCTGGTTCCAGCTTCGCCTGGCATTCCGGGCAATTAGAAGGCATTACAAAAGCAAGTTCAGAGCCGTCCCTAAGCGAAACAACCGGACCCAAGATCTCTGGAATCACATCACCGGCTTTTCTAAGGACTACGGTGTCGCCGATAAGAACACCTTTTGATTTGACTTGTTCTTGGTTGTGCAGGGTCGCAAATTCAACCTGGCTACCGGCAACAATTACTGGAGCTAGAACTGCGAATGGCGTAGCTCGGCCAGTTCTTCCGATTGAAATTTTTATGTCCAGTAATTTGGTGTTTACCTGCTCAGGCGGATACTTGTAGGCAATGGCCCAGCGCGGGGCCCGAGAAGTTGACCCGAGGCTTTCTTGAGTTGCTAAATCATCCACCTTGATGACTGCCCCATCGATTTCGTGCTCGATAGTTGGTCGTGTTGCTTCCAGTTCGGCAATATATGCCAGAACGAGCTTTGGGGTTTCAAGCACCTGATAGCGCTTGGTTGTCGGAAGTCCCCAGTTCGTAAGTTTTTGATATACCGCGCTTTGGCTAAGAACATCCGCCGACCAAACTCCAAATCCGTGCACCAGCATCTTCAGCGGCCGAGTGGCCGAAACAGCTGGGTCCTTTTGACGAAGTGAACCAGAAGCGCTGTTTCTTGGGTTAGCGAAGGGTTTGCCTCCTTGGGAAACGATTCTGGCGTTTAGTTTCGCAAAATCCTCGAGCTCGAAAAATACCTCGCCTCGCACTTCGACAAGATCTGGATGATTATCGCCCGACAGGCGATGCGGGACACCCTGAATAGTCATCGCATTCTGGGTGATGTCCTCGCCCACTTCGCCATCGCCTCGGGTGGCGGCTCTGATGAGCACCCCGTCTTTGTAGGTCAAGGAAACCGCGAGTCCATCGATTTTTGGTTCACACAAATAGGGTCCTGGGCCAACCCTTTCAGCCCAAGCCAAAAAACCCTCCGAGTCAAAGACATTGTCCAAGCTCATCATCTTTTGACCATGAATAACTTGATCGAACACGCTGCCAGAACCAGACCCGACTTTGGTTGTTAGGGAATCCCCGGCGCCCAGATGCTCCAGCGCTTCTAGCTCTTTTAGTTCCTGCTCGAGTAGATCATATTCAGCATCCGAAATAAGCGATTGGTCTTGTTGGTAATAAGCGTCTCGATATTTCTCAACGAGCGCCCTTAGCTCTTTGATTCTGATCAGCTGATTAGGCAACCGTTGAGACCTTGCTTCTGGCTTCATCTATGGTCATTTGGCCCAAGACTCGAGTTCCGACATAGATCACTGCAGTTTGTCCAGAGGGCACTCCGTAGAGCGGTTCGTTTAGCTGAACATGCATCTGGCCATCAACAATTGCCGCAACGGCTGAAACAGTGTCTCCGTGAGCTCTTACCTGCACATCGCAGTCAAAAGCCTCTTCGGGGTTCTCAAGTGCTTTTCCGCACCAGGTATAGCGAGCGCCGAATAGGTCTGAGATTTCCAGTGCCTCTTCGGGCCCAACCACAATTTCCTTGGTTTTGGGCCTAATTTCCAGTACATATCTTGGCTTGCCGTCAGCTGCTGGAGTTCCAATTTTCAATCCCTTGCGCTGACCAATTGTGAAGCCGACGTGACCGTCGTGCTCTCCCAGCTGATTTCCTTCGCCGTCAACAATCTTGCCTGAATCAGTAGGTACAAACTCTTTCAGCCACTGTCTAGTATCGCCCTCGGGGATAAAGCAAATGTCGTAGCTATCCGGCTTATTTGCGACACTTAGGCCTCTAGCAGCAGCTTCCTGCCTAATCAAATCTTTGGAGGCGGTTGCCCCCAGCGGGAACATAGAGTGCGCTAGCTGATTAGCGTTTAGCACTCCTAATACATAGCTCTGATCCTTAGCCATTTCCCGAGACCGGTGCAGCTCGAGGTTTCCCTCGCCATCCTCAAGGATTGATGCGTAGTGTCCCGTGCAAATTGCCTCGAAGCCAAGTGATAGCCCACGCTCCAATAACGCTGCAAATTTGATGCGCTCATTACAGCGCATACAGGGGTTTGGTGTCCTGCCGGCTTGGTACTCGGCCACAAAGTCATCAACCACATCAAGCTTGAACCGCTCCGAGAAATCCCATACGTAAAAAGGAATGCCGAGCTTATTAGCCGCGCGCTGCGCATCCATCGAGTCCTCTATGGTGCAACAACCCCTGGATCCAGTTCTAAGGGTTCCCGGCATCCTAGAAAGAGCTAAGTGAACACCGATAACATCGTGGCCTTGCTCTACAGCGCGCGCGGCAGCCACAGCGGAATCAACTCCACCACTCATCGCTGCTAAAACACGCATGGCTACAAGTCTAATTTGCCTTTGGGGGTTTACGCGGGAGTTGCCTGGAGGGCCACTGGATGAACTTGCTCCAAGGCAGTCAGAAATTGCTGAACATCCTGAAGGGTCGAGGTTTTACCCAGTGTTACCCTCACGCAAGCAGAGGCCTCCAGGTGACTGAAGCCCATTCCCAATAAGACATGCGACGGACCTAAAACTCCTGCCTGACAAGCCGAACCTGCGGAGACGCAGACTCCTTTTTGATCCAACAGAAATAACATTGCGTCTGACTGCGTCCCTGGGAAAACAAAGTGAGCATTGTATGCAGCTCTGTTGGCTCCTTGCGCTGTGATTATTGCCGAAGGAACAGCCTCCATGACAGCCGCTTCCAGTTGGTCCTTTAGTGCACCCAAACGTGCCATTTCATGATCAAGCTCAGTTACAGCCTCTTTGGCGGCGGCGGCAAAGCTGGCAGCAAGCGGGTAATTCATGGTTCCGGATCTAAGTGAGCGCTCCTGGCCCCCACCATGCACCAATGAAATCGGCTTTGCGCTTCTGGCAACCACGAGGGCTCCGACGCCTATTGGCGCCCCAACCTTATGACCAGACAGCGTCATGGCAGTCAAGCCACTGGCCTGAAAATCAATCGGAACGTGACCGAAGGCCGCTACGGCATCGCTGTGGACAGGAATATCAAACTTGGAAGCAATTTCGGTAATCGCTGGGATATCGGTAATCACGCCGGTCTCGTTGTTTACCCACATCAAACTAATCAGAGCAACCCTTTGACCGTGCTCTTTCACCAAGGAGCGCAAAGAATCCAGATCGATCATGCCGTTAGCCAAGTGCTCCACGAAGACAACCTCGGCATTTTGATTCTCTCCAAGCCACTGAACCGGATCCATTACAGCGTGGTGCTCAGTTCTGGAGGAAATAACTACCTTGCAGTCCGGATTTTTTGTCACCCGATCCCAGAAAATACCCTTGATTGCGTGATTATTGCCCTCGGTGCCCCCGGAGTTGAATATGATCTCGCTACGGTTTGCCCCGCAAGCCTTTGCTACCTTGTCGCGTGATTCCTCTAATAGCTCTCGAGTCGCTCGCCCTTGGCTGTGAACGCTAGAAGGGTTTCCAAGGAAATCCAGCGCTTCGCTCAGGGCTTCCTTGGCACAAGAACGCAGTGATGTGGTCGAGGCATGATCAAGAAAAACTGACATAACCAAATCTTAGTTCTGGTGCTCTCTAATAGAGTGCTGTTATTTGAACAAATGTCCCAAAAGGATGGACATCTAGAAGAGCAGCGTTGCTAGTCTCCGCCTAGCTAGCAGAACTTCTGGGTCACTATCACCGATCAAGATAAACATTTCTAACAACCGGTCGCGAATTTGATCGCGAGCATCGGTGTCGATTTCAAAGCAATCGAGAAGTAAAGCAAGTGAGCCACGAGTATCTCCAGCAATCAGCAACTGATCGGCTTCAAAGAACAGTGGCCCGAGCGGCCCAGTTTGATCTTTTGCCGCAAGCCTCAGCATGAGGTTCACCTGAGCAAGGCCTGCCGTGGCATCGGAATCATTTGGGTATTCAACAATTAGCTTTTCGTAAAGCCTCTTGGCCTCTGGCAAATCGCCTGCGTCAATTGCCCCAACTGCAGCTAAATGCTCCGGGGCAAGTGGTTTTTCCGGTGCTGCGCCGCCCTGGATGCTAACGGTCTGGGTTATGTTCTTTTCCCCGGCCAACTGCAACACCTGGCCCAACACACTTAGCAGCTGTTCTTTAGTGGCCTCACCCTGAAACAAAGGAGCCGGTTGTCCCGCCAAAATAGCGAGCATCGCGGGCGCTTTGTCAACAGCAACGGCCTGAGCCAGCTGAGGGTTTGAAGTGATGTCGATGTCTATACCGGCAAAACGGCCCTGACTGGCTTCAAGGACCTCTAAAACGGCAGCTCTTAGCCTCACGGAAGCCTCGGACTGGTCAGAGACCAGCATCAACACCGGGATGGTTTCAGACAGCGTTAGATAGCGCCTCAGCGTTGGCTCATCACCGGGGACGAGCCAGCCGGTGATAGCAGTGCCAGAGGGTGGCGTTGCCTTATTGGCAAGACCCGAAAGATCCATAGCTCCGAAATTACTCATTACCCGCCCAAGGTTATCGCTGAGAGGAGCTGCTGGGTGGCACCGAGCAGAGTTGCACGTTCATCAGAGCCAGAGGCTGGGACATTGAATAGCAGCATCGCACCGTATTTAGTCTCAATTCCAGTTGCACTGCCGCCAGTGCCCAGCAAAATTGACTCATCGCCAGTGATCGCAACGGCGTCACCAGGCTCCTTGGGAATAATCGTGTAGGTGTCAATCATGTAGAGCGCAACCAGCGCACCGCCCTCGGAGTTCGCCAAGATGACTGGCTGGCTTTCGGCCAAAGCGTGCTCAAAGCTCAAATTCGCATTGCTCAAAGTTTCCTGGAGGCCCAGCTGAACAGCTGAAACATCGGAAACATACTGGTTTTCAGGATCTATCAAAAGTGCCCACGGAGAGTCAAAACCCCGATTCAAAAGATTACCTAAGCCCTCAACAAGGGAAGCCGGATCCATAGACAAGAACTTGTTATCTTCCTTGAGGGCATTAGCCCCAACTATCTCGGCCGGCACCTCCGGGAAGCTGATGTTCGGAAGCAAGTCGGAGTATTGATAAAGCTTGTAATCATCTCTCGGAGACTCTTGGCGAAGGACCAAAACCTGTAGGGCAGTCTCTCCCGTCACGACAATGGTATTTCTAGGCCAAGTGTCGGTTGCACCAGGCAAAAATAGTTGCACTGGGCCGGAAAGAATTTTCGTTGGAGGAATTAGAGAGTCGGTGCTCTTCGCTGCCAGTGCATAGGCCGCTCTTCGAATTTCCAGAGCGGGACCAGTAACCCTAACCTCCAGAGACTCTCTATCCAGAGTGGCATCTGCGACCGCTACTACCTCGGTAATCTCGGTCAAAATTCTTTCAAGCTGACCGCTATCAAGAGTTGCAGTCAGGACACCCGGCTGCCCGAGAGGTTTGGGCGAAATGATTGGGTTTTGATAATCCGGCACGCATCCGGTCAGCATTCCAACCGACAAAGCTAGGCCAACATATTTCATGCCTCTTAGAGCCCTCCTACTCGTCAGGGGTCCATGTCCTGCCTGAGATACGGCTCTCTTGGTCCTGGGGGGCTTGGGCCTTCTAGGGCCTCGGGTATTCCTTCGACTTCTGAACTTCTTGCCGTAGACAAATGCTGCATGAAGTCCTAACAGCGCGCCCAAAAGCATGATCGCTAGTCCTATGCGAGTAATTGGAGCAATCGGAGCTTCAGTTTCCTCCAATTGCCAGGTGACGCGAAGCGTCCTAGGTGCCAGCTCTATACCGGTTGATGCCATAAGGACCGCAACCTCGTTGTTCGGCTCAATAGGCAAAAGAGCGGTTCCATTGCTCAAAATTTCTGTTTTCCAAATGTCCGCACCAACTGGATCATCCAACTCGCCAGCCCCTGGTCTCTCAATTTCCACCAAGCCCGCGATTTGGTTTGTCCTATCCACGGAAAGTCTCATCTCAACGTAGGCAGAATCGCCGAGCCAAGCCACGATGTCTGACTCTCTACCGGTCGCCATGAACACAGCACCGTCGCCAATGGCAAACACCGAGTTCTCGCCCTCATAAGCGCTAAGCACGGAATTGGGGATCAAAACGTAACTGGCCGGCTTAGTAAGCGAGGCCGACGCATTGATAACGCTAATTGGCTGATTCTCAAGTTGATTAGTGAACCCGATGGCGCTGGAAACCAACCCTGTCACAAAGACAAATAGGGCAATCCAAAAACGCATAAACCAGCTCCGAGTACACTTGGGTAGCCACGAAAGTTTACTATTCAACCGAGGATTCAACTTGCCAACTGATTTTAATCGCTTCGAGACAAGCAGGCGAGGCTATGACCCAGAGGCAGTCGAGCGCGAGCTCAACGCCATCAACTCGGAACTTGTCCGAGTCAAAGGGCAGGCTATGGAAAGTGCAGAGGCGCTTCAGCGGGCTCTTGCTCAACTTACACAATCCGAAGCAAAGCTGGTCGGAAGGATGGCTCCAAGTTTTTCAAGCCTTGGAGCCGAGGCCGCGGATCTGCTGATTGGGGCTGAGACCGCCGCCCGAGAGATTGAGAGCGCGGCAGCTGATTCTGCCCAGGAACTTATTGAATCTGCCACTCAGGAAGCAAAGCGGATTGCGCAAAATGCCGAAGATGCCTATCAGGATCAAATTACAGCCTCCGAAAGACGCGTAGCCAGAAGAATTGCCAGTGCAAAACACGACGCCGAACTGCTGATCATGAAGGCAACTACCGAGGCTAAGGACAAGCTGCGAGAAATTGAATTAGAAGTTGCGAGAATGCGCGGACAGGCTGCCACGGAAGTTGCTGCCCTCAAGACCACAGCAGTGCGCGAAGTTGAGGCAAAGAAGGCCGAGCTAGATGCAAAAATTTCTGGGCAAGAACTTCTCAATCTTAAACAACTTGGAATAAAGCAAGCAGCAAAGGATCTGGCTCTAGCGGATTTGGAATCGAAATTAAAAACCCGCAGAAGAGTTGCCGAGAAAGAATATTTAGAAAAACACAATGAGGCCGTTCACAAGACCGAGAGCTATCTAGAGTCTGCCAAGAATGATCTGACTGAGTTGAAGAAAAGTATTTCTACTATTCGACTTGAAATTCAGGCCCTTGAAATGGAAGCTGGTCAAGCCCAGCGTCGCACTCTTGCTGAGGCGAGGAGTAAGGCTGAGGCGATAGTTCACGCGGCCGACCTAGAGGCAACTGAAATAAACGCCAAGGCCCTTGAGAGCATCGCCGAGCTTGAGAAGGCCAGTGAACTGCGCATGAAGAATATCGAGAATCGTGTGCGTTCAGGTGAGCTTTATCTGAAAAACTTGCGTAGTTTGGTAACCAACACTGATTCTCCGGAGGAATAGATGGAACAGCGCGCAAGAGTAACTAACTCATTCCAGATTGGACTGACCGGCGGACTCGGAGTGCTCACAGCGATAATCATCGGCGCTGCCATTTCTCAAACCGCAACTATTCTGACCTACATTGGAATCGCATTGTTCCTAGCGCTAGGGCTTGATCCGGTCGTAAGGTCCTTGACCAAGCGCAAGGTTCCTCGCCCAGTTGCCGTCGGAATAGTTGTCACTTTGTTTTTGGGGGCTGTTGCACTAATACTCTGGGCGATCATCCCAACTGCCGTTAGAGAAGCTGCAAAGCTAGTCGAGCAAATACCAAGCATTGCGACGAGCCTGGTTACGACCGATTTGATAACCCGTTGGGATAACCAACTGGGTGGAGCAATTACAACCGCCACAAGTTCAGGCCTAGATTTCATAACTAATTCTGCAAACTGGCCAGTACTTCTCGGAGGAGTGCTTCAGGTTGGCATCGGAGTAATATCCGGTGTGGTCGGTGTCGTTGTTGTAGTTATTCTCACCCTTTACTTCATGGCCTCACTTGAGGGCATGAAGGCTTACCTAGCAAAGCTTTCTTCGGCTTCTAAGCGCGAGCGCTTCAGTAAGATCACCGACCAGATCTCCTACTCGGTCGGCCGCTGGGTAATGGGCCAGACATCGGTCAGCCTGATTCACGCAACCAGCCTGTTTATCTTTCTGACGATCATCAGCGCTCCGTTCGCTTTGCTGTTGACGCTTCTGGCTTTCACGATCTCCCTGATCCCACTCATTGGACCGCTTTCGTCGGCGATTATCGTCATTACCGTGACCTTGATTGAAGGCCCGCAACTGGCCCTCACTGCGGTAATTTATTACTTGATTTACCTTCAGCTCGAGGCATATCTAATCGCCCCGAGGATCATGAAGAAAGCTGTTTCAATCCCGGCAGCCCTAGTTGTTATCGCGGCTCTAATGGGCGGAACTCTGATGGGTGTTCTAGGAGCAGTAATCGCCATCCCGGTTGCAGCTTCAATCTTGCTAATCGTCCGTGAAGTTTGGATGCCGAGGCAGCAACTGCGCTAGGGACAGAAAAAATCAGAAACTAGTTGGGAGCGGAGAGCTTCCTGGAACTGTCACTTCGGCTACTTTATCCAAGACTCTCTTTGTCGCTTTTTCCCCAACCCACAGATGCTTTTCCTGGTCAAACCCGAAAACCTCAGCGTGATCAACAATGGCAAACCTAGTATTTGCAGCAGCTGGATCCAGGTATTCGTCTAGTTCAGGAACCAGCGCAATGAGGGGTCTTCCAAACTCATTCCAACGCAAAAGGTCACTATCGGTTGCTCGATGAAGTGGTGGCGAGAGCAATATTGCTCCCATAATATCCTCATCGGGTCCGTATTTGATTGCGAGCTCAGTTCCAAAGGACCAGCCGATCAACCAGGGGGTCGGAAGCCCCCGCTCTAGGCAGAACTTCACCGCCGCCGCCACATCCTCACTTTCTGCCACGCCATCGGAAAATTGGCCCGAAGACGTGCCCCTGGGCGAAGAGGTACCCCTGGTGTTGAATCTAAGCACAGCTGCTCCAATTAGAGCTGGTAACCGGTTAGCTGCCTTCCTAATCAAATGCGAGTCCATAAAACCGCCGTGAGTAGGTAATGGGTGCAGCATTATCAGAGTAGTCACCGGCTTGCCGATAGCCGGAACTGACAATTCGCCGACCAGCACCTCAGAATCGCTGGTGTGAAGCTCGATGTCTTCGCGAAGGCCCGGAAGAACAGTCGATGACCGTATCTCCTCCACTAGGTAAGCATCCCGTCAAACAACTTCCAGCAGTGCTTGTGAAAATGTCTTCTGGTTTCCACCCCACGATGCAGATCCCAGGCAACCGTGTGGGCAAGGCCTTGCTCGATATCAATTTGACAGACGGGGCACTTCCAGCTTTTGCCCTCTTCGGCGTTCGCACCCGAGCTCTGCTGAACTTGAAATTCCACACCACGCTTTATTTCTGAGTGCGGCAAAGTGGTTCTAATCATTGAGAAATCTAACTCGCGATACTCACGCTTAGCGGCGTTTCGACGAGGTCTACGACCTACCATCAGTACCAGTTGTGACTGTCGGAGTGAGCAAGAGCCGCGCAAGGTGAACCATAACGACCCTCGATGTAACCCAAGCCCCACTTAATCTGAGTCTCAGCGTTGGTCCGCCAATCGGCACCAGCCGATGCCATCTTGGAAGCAGGAAGTGACTGCGGAATCCCGTAGGCACCAGAGGATTTATTGGTGGCGGTTAGCCTCCAATTGCTCTCTCGCTCCCAGAGCTTTACCAAGCAAGAGAATTGTGTGTATTCCCAACCTCTGGCCTTGGTCTCCTCCAAAGCGAACCCCTTGGCGCTATCAGGATCCGGAGTAGGGGCGTTGCTAACGACAAGCCTGAGCGCGGTCGCTCCATCCACAAGCTCGAATTCACCTCGTTCAAAACCGTCTCCAGGAATGGACTGAATTGTGAGCTGCTGGTACTCCATGTCCTCGCTCTCAAAGCTCTGCATCGAGTTGGCGGAGGCGAACGCACCCGAGTAGGGATCGACCGCGGTAACCATGACCAGTGCGGCTACGAAAACAAAACCCATGCCGACGCTTGTCAGCGGGTACGTTGCCTTCGAACGATGTTTCGCCAATTTACTCCTCCTGGAAAGATAAGCCTATTAGGGGTTTGGCTTTGGAGCAATTAGCCCAGAGCGATTTGCCGGTGACCAGCACTGGCTACAAGTTCGCAAAAAGCGTTCACTTCTGACCTCGAGACGCCCGATCTAGCTGACCCAAGTGACCAAGTTCGGACCGCTAGGGGTAATGGTGAAACCAGTTTGCCTCGATTTACTCTTATGGAATTCAGTAGATCAGCCACCTGAGATTTCGAGTAGCCGTTTTTCTGCCCTGAAAAGCGTTCATTGGGGCTCTTCCCCAAAACCTGAGCGATCTCAGAAAGCAGGTGATTTAGTTCAATCAAAACCGGGGATTTACCAAACCTGAACATTCTTTCGGCTATCTCTCTTGCCTCAAGAGAGTCGCCAAGCCTCGCCAAAGTGTTATCTACAGCCAATATTTGGTAGCCGCCAGCTACAAGGTCAAATCTCGCAACGGACACTATCGAAGAGGTAATGAGACTACGACCGGCAGCCTCGAACTGAATTTTGATCCGCGTTAGGAGTGCGTCTACTTGATCAGGGTGATACCCCATTAGATCTGGCTGGCTCCTAGGAAACATAGTCAAAACACTAACTGACTCATGAGAAAAGCCACAAAGGAGGAAGGAATCAAGGAATCAATGCGGTCCAGCACTCCACCGTGACCGGGCAGAACTCTACCCATATCCTTTACATTCAAATCCCGCTTTATTAGCGACTCGGAAAGATCGCCCAACACAGAACTCAACAGAATTGCCGCCCCAAAGACAAGGCCAAACACGAATGTTGCCGGCGTGATCAACACCAGAACCTGCCCGCCCACAAAAGCCCCGAAAATTGAAGCCACAAGGCCCTCCCAAGTTTTCTTTGGGCTAATTTCAGGAGAAAGCTTGGTTTTTCCAAAAAACCTTCCAATTAGATAGCCGAACGTATCGATTATGACAACTGTGAGGACAAGTCCGAGAACCCACTGCACTCCAACCGGCTCCAAGACAAGCTGGATTGAAAAACTCAAGAGCAGGGGCACGTATACAAGAACAAAAGCCGTACCCCCAAAATCGCGAAGCGTCTGCTTGAAAGATTGCTTATTGGAGGTGTAAATCAGAGTCGCTATTCTCCAGACGACCAAAAGACTGATCGAAATAAGCAACCCGAGCCACTGTCCTTCTGCGCTCAAGAAATACGTGCTGATGACTATCCCTGGTGCTAAGAACGCAACCAGCCTGGGAACATGCCAACCTGCTGATCGCATTGCAACACTCAGTTCGGCAGCAGCGAACCCGGATGCGACCGCAACCAGCAAAGTAAAAGCTAGGGGGTGAAGCAGGGACAGCAAGAAAACCGCGCCAAGGCCGAACCCGACCGCTAACCGCGGCCCTAAGGTTCTAGTTTTAGCCGATTCCATCTAAACCTCTAGCAGTTCTGCTTCCTTGTTCTTCAATGCATCATCGATCTTGTCGGTGTGAGCTTTGGTTAGTGCTTCAAGTTCTTTCTCAGCACGGTCAACCTCGTCCTCACCGGCACCGCCGTCTTTCTTTACTGCCTCTAGGGCTTCCTTCGCAGTTCTTCTAATTCCTCGAACTGAAACCCTGCCGTGCTCTGCTTTGTCGCGAGTCAACTTCACGTATTCTTTTCTTCGCTCCTCGGTTAGCTCCGGGAGGTTGATCCTAATTATTTCACCGTCGTTATTTGGCTGCGCTCCAAGATTCGGCATCGCCATAAGGGCCTTCTCAATGGCTGGCAGCGCGGTCTTGTCATAGGGGTTGATAATTATCGAGCGAGCTTCCGGGTTTTGTATTCCGCAGAGCTGCGTCAGTGGGGTTGGGGTTCCGTAGTAATCAACCATAACCTTCTGAAACATCGCAGGGTTAGCCCTACCCGTCCTGACCGATGCAAAGTCATCCTTAGTCGATTCCAAAGCCTTGTCCATCTTGTTTGTGGCTTCTGCCAAAATTTCCGCAATCATCTCATCTGCTCCTATTTGCCTATGCTCGAACCCGAGTGCCGACTTCGCTTCCAAGGAGCGCAGCCGAAATATTATCCATTCCAAATACTCTCATCGGCATTTTATTATCCATGCAGAGTGAAAATGCCGTCGAATCTACAACCTTTAGTCCTTGAACCAACGCATCCTGATAGCTGATTTCCTTAAGTTTCTTAGCCTCTGGATTCTTATGCGGATCAGATGAATAAACGCCATCGACACCGTTTTTAGCCACAAGCACCTCGTCCGCAGAGATCTCCAGCGCACGCTGTGCAGCAACAGTGTCAGTTGAGAAATAAGGCAATCCTGCTCCCGCACCAAAAATAACTATTCGACCCTTTTCCAAGTGCCTGATTGCTCGCAGCGGCAGATAAGGCTCCGCTACCTGAGCCATGGAAATGGCAGTCTGGACTCTAACATCGGCGCCCGCCTGTTCTATGAAGTCTTGAAGCGCCAACGCGTTCATGACGGTGCCCAACATGCCCATGTAGTCGGCTCGACCACGATCCATACCGCGGTTAGAAAGTTCCGCACCCCTGAAGAAGTTTCCGCCACCAACAACGATTGCAATCTCTACTTCTTTAGCCGCGTCCGCAATTTTCTTGGCCACTGCCGCTACAACGTCTGGGTTTACCCCCAGTCCACCGCCTCCGAAGGCCTCTCCGGAAAGCTTAAGAAGAACTCTTCTTTTCTTAGTCTCCAACTAGCCCTCCAGGTATCACGACGGTTTTCCTCTCCAATACTAGGGCGCAAACAAGAAACGGGCCCGGTCATTGACCGAGCCCGTTGATCATTTCTTGAACTACACGCCTACGCGCAACCTTAGGAAGCCAGTCACGGTCAATCCGGCAGCTTTAGCCACCTGAGCGACGCTCTGCTTGTTGTCTTTGGCAAAAGGCTGGTCGAGTAGGCAGGTCTCCTTGAAAAAGCCGGTTACTCGCCCTTCCACTACCTTCGCCAAAGCTGCCTCAGGCTTCCCCTCGTTACGAGCGGTCTCCTCAGCAATTTCGCGCTCCTTGGCCACAACCTCAGCCGGTACATCCTCGCGTGAAAGATAAGTTGGACTAAAAGCGGCAATGTGTACGGCTATATCGTGAGCAGTCTCTGAATCGGTGCCCTCAAAGCCAAGTACAACTCCAACTTGAGGGGGGAGATCGCGACTTGTGCGGTGCATGTATGCATCGAGACCAGGGGCTGAGAGGACCTCAACCTTTCTAAGCTCTACTTTTTCACCCATGATTGCCGCCTTGTCGATGATAGACGCGGAGACTGTGCTGTCGCCAAGCGGTGCCTCTAGAGCAGTCTCGATTGAGGTTGCGCCAGAAGCAGAGATCGCATCCGCAACCTGGTCAGCGAGGGTAACGAAGTTCTCCGCTTTTGCAACAAAGTCGGTCTCGCATGCAAGCTCAATCATCACGGCTGTTTCGCCCGCAATTCGAGAAACGACCAAACCGTTTGAGGTTGTTCGGCCTTCGCGCTTTGAGACTCCCTTTAGACCCTTAAGTCTTAGAACTTCAAACGCCTTTTCGATGTCGCCGTCGGCTTCGTCTAGAGCGCCCTTGCAATCCATCATTCCAGCCCCCGATTTTTCTCGAAGAGCCTTTACGTCCGCGGCTGTGTAGTTCGCCATATTATGCGTCCTTCTTGTCTGTGTCTGCGTCTACGGCTGGGGTTGGCTCGTCAGTTGCAGCTGGTGCCTCTTCAGTTTGAGCGGCAGCTGGCTTCTTGGTCTCTGCCTTCTTAACAGCTGGCTTCTTGACGTCTGCCTTTGGAGCTGCAGTTTCTGGAGTTTCAGTCGCTGTGGCCTCGGCCACAACTTCGGTGGCTTCTGACTTACCCTGCTCTAGCAATTCGCGTTCCCACTCGGCTAGGGGCTCAGCCTGAGCCTCGTCCTTGGAGTGACGAGCAATCATGCCGTCGGCTGCTGCATCAGCAATCACCTTGGTCAAGATTTCGATTGAGCGGATAGCGTCGTCGTTACCCGGAATACCGATGGTTACATCGTCCGGGTCACAGTTGCTATCAAGAATTGCGATTACAGGAATGCCAAGCTTCTTAGCCTCTGTAATTGCGAGGTGCTCCTTGATGGTGTCAACCACCCAAAGTGCACTCGGAGTCTTCGCCATGTTGCGAATTCCACCAAGTGACTTCTCTAGCTTGTCGCGCTCGCGACGGAAAATTAGCAGTTCTTTTTTGGTGAAGGACGACTTGCTGGCGTCTTCAAAATCCATGGTGTCAAGCTCTTTTAGGCGCTGGATACGCTTGTTTACGGTGTTGAAGTTTGTTAGCAGTCCACCCAACCAACGCTGGTTGATGTAGGGCTGTCCAACACGAATAGCCTCGGCGGAGATAACTCCCTGAGCCTGCTTCTTAGTTCCAACGAACATCACGGACCCGCCATTGGCAACTAAATCGCGAACGAAGTTGTAGGCGTCATCAATGTGCTTTACCGACTGCTGTAGGTCGATGATGTAAATACCGGAGCGGTCCGTGAGAATAAACGGCTTCATCTTTGGGTTCCAGCGCTTGGTCTGGTGACCGAAGTGAACTCCTGCGTCCAATAGTTGACGCATAGTGATCGTGGCCAATTGGCCCTCCTTTTGAACACCGAAGTGTCCACTCAGTTTCATGATTCGGCCGGTTGGCCTGATCCCTGGCATTCCATTTGACAGCACCTATTTCTAGGACCGAGTTATCAAATTGATTGGAACACGCGAATTCACTCAATACCTAGGCATTGAGAGTGTTACTAGCATACCAACCAAGGCCCGTGTTTTTCCAGTGCAATTAGGCATTCATAAATCACTCAGGACCTTTTTGCCAGTCTCGAGTGATGTTTAGATTATTAGCAATTCTTTCGGCCTTGATAACCCTTGCAAATCAAGAGTTTCGTCCTCCAGAAATCTGGGCAAAGCCCATCCCCTTTTTCCAAGTCGAACACCAATTTCTTGCTCCGGTCTCTCTTTATGGTCCAGGACACCGAGGCCTGGACTTCGTTCTGGAAGCTGAGCAAAGTGTTTTGGCACCAACTTCAGGTCTAGTAACGTTCTCGGGGCCAGTAGTAGATCGGAACATAGTCACAATCACCACCAGCAGCGGATACCTGCTTAGTTTTGAGCAAATTTGCTCCTCATTGCAGTCGGGAGATTTCGTTCAACGAGGACAGGAGCTTGGCAAGTCTTGCTCAATCAACGAAGACTTTGAATCTCACTGTGAGAGATGCGTCCATTTTTCTGTGCGGAGTAACCGCGGCTACCTAAACCCGGAGCTCTTTCTGGGTAGCCTTTTGCCCAGCATTCTAAAAACTTAGCTTCAATAAACTTGCACCCCGCACTACGAAGCCAGAAGATCAATGCGTTGATCTGAGCTACGCGCGAGGATGCGCCTGCTCAAAAGAAGAGCGTAAACGTTCAACTGAAACGTGCGTGTAAATCTGAGTGGTGGCCAAGGAAGCGTGCCCAAGTATCTCCTGCACAGCCCTCAAGTCTGCCCCGTGGTCTAAAAGGTGAGTCGCCGCTGAGTGCCGAAGAGTGTGTGGGCCTGCGGACCCGAGGTTAGTGGTCTCCAGTTGACTTGCAACAACGTCATAAAGCTGCCGAACTCCAACCCTGCCGCCGCGTGAACTCAAGAGCAGCGCATCCGATGAAGTCGGGATTGCAACAACAGGCCTTCCAAGCCTGACCCAACGCTCGATTGCGTCCTTGGCTCTGAGACCGTATGGCAGCATTCGCTGCTTATTGCCTTTGCCGGTGACCCTCAGTAGCTGTCGCTCGTGGTCTATGTCCGTTAGGTCTAATCCGGCTAGCTCGCTTACCCTCATGCCGGTTGCATACAACATCTCGACGGCACAGTGGTTCATCAGGCCGACTGGATTATCTTGAGTTGCCTGAGTCAACATTCGATCAAACACCGCGCTCAATGAGAGCTCTGATGCCACCTTCGGCAGTGGCCGGTCTAGCTTTGGAGAACGAAGCCTCAATGCCGGGTCTAGATCAGCGCGGCCAGAATCAGCCCTCCAAGAAGTGAAGTTTTTAATCGCCGAGGTTTTTCTTGCCAGCGTTGCCTTGGACCCGCCGGCTTCGGAAATTCGATAGAGCCAGCTTCTGAGTGCCTCAAGGTCTAGCTGCTGCTTTGTGTCCGACAAAAAAACTAGCAAGTCGTTGATGTCAGAGCTGTAGGCCTTTTGGGTGTTTGCAGAAACCCCACGCGCTTTCAGCTGCTCTAGAAACTGAGCTAGGTCCCGGTTTAGATTCTGCATGCCTCCAGAGTAAACGGAGAATCTCGAAACACTACTCACGCTCACACCTTTTCGGAGGGTTTTGGACTCCAAAGATCGGTGTTTAGCTGTAAGCCTTCGCTGCCATAGACATACTTGCTTTTACTTGCTTGAGGTCGAGTCCAGCCTCCATCGCTATTTCACTGGGAGTTTTTGCTCCTGCTCGAATGGCATCTTCAACTCGCTTTTTGGTCCACGAGGGCTCGATCTCTATGAGTTCATCAAGAACATACTGGTTAGCCAGCCCCTCTTGAATCATTGTGTTGCAGCCTTGACTTTGCTCGCTCGCCCAAGGACCCGCCAAGGCATAGACCCCTCGTCCTAGGGCTTTAGCGTGATTGGCAGTGTTCCTGGAGCCGGACCTAAAGGCAGCCTCAACCACAAAGAGCTCCTTGCACATGGCGGCAATTAGTCTATTTCGCTGCAAAAACCTAAACCTGCTGGGAGCTGTGCCCGGAGGCATTTCGCTCATAAGCACTCCCCCGGATCGCACTATCTGGTGAAACAGCTCCCAGTTCTCCATCGGATAGGCCTTGTCTAGACCGCCGGCCATAATTGCGACCGTTGGAAGTCCGATTTCAAGAGCTGCCTCGTGGGCCGCTCTATCAATTCCCCTGGCACCACCTGACACTATGGGCATGCGCAAGCTTGCAACCAATCTCCTTGCATTCGATGCCCCCTTTACTGAAGGCTTTCTGGTTCCTACAATCCCCGCAAATTCCTGCTCCAACAAGTCCTCATCGCCTGCCACCCACAATAAAAGCGGTGCGTGATTCCCAAGATCGGTGAGCCTGCCATGGACACTTGGTAGAGATGCGACCGCAACCGGTTTTGCGTTCCACCGGATTCCGCGTTCAACAAGCTGATGAGGATTGACCGAAGGTAGCCGAAGACAAACTCGCTCCTCCATGGATCCAAGTTCACTCAAATATTCCGGGAAACTTTCAGCAATAAAATCTCGCCACGTTTCGAATTTTTGCTCTTTTGCCCTTTCTAGAGCGTTCGGTCCGAATTCATTCCAGATCAAATTGCTCAAAGCATCCCCAGGCTCGGATAATGCACACCAGGTGATCAGATCTAATTGACCTTGGCTTAGATGCATGAACCCTCCTTTAGCAAGGAGTGTTTCATTCAAAATGCCAGAGTTTCAAGGGATCTTTGAAGACTGTTGAAAACTAGGGCTGATCGCCCACTGCTAATTCTTCCGGCAACTCGAATTCTTGACTGCCGATCTCCTCGACATTGACATCCTTAAATGTCATGACTTTTACCTGCTTCACAAATCGATCGGTGCGATAAATGTCCCAGACCCACACATCGGTCATTGCAAGCTCGAAGTAGAAATCCGTTGCAGTGTCTATTCTTTTTAGCTCAACATCATTGGCAAGATAAAATCTGCGCTCAGTCTCAATTACGTAGCGGAACATTTTCACGACGTCTCGATACTCGCGATAAAGAGCTAGTTCAGCTTCCCGGTCGTAGTCCTCAAATTCGTTCTCATCCATAGGGCTAAATCCTAACCCTCAAAACAAGCTGCTGTCATCCGCAAGAATCTTCGTTAGCCAACTGAGACGGTGATAAGGACTCGGTCCGATTTGGCGCAGCGCTGCTATGTGGGCAGGTGAAGAATATCCCTTATTCCCTTCCCAGCCGAAAGCGGGGAACTCCTTACCCAGCTTCATCATCAAAGAATCACGCTCGACCTTGGCGCTAATGGCCCCTCCGGAAACCGAACCGCAATCCCGGTCCGCTTTAACAATTACCCGCACCTCAACGCCGATATCCCCCAGCCAATTGTGGCTCCCATCCAGCAACACAATCGCTTCCGTAAGGTCAAAGTTTTCTAGGGCCTCAAGGGCGGCCTTTTGAAGAGCAAAGTTGATTCCCTTTGTCTCAATCACTTCAACATCCGCGTATCCAACGCTCGGCTGGCCCCATGCAGCAACCTCAAGAGCTAATGGCGCACGCCTTTTCTCAGTTACTAACTTTGAGTCACGTAAATTAGCTGGCATTGAGTCAAGACCTTCGGCCCCTAAACCAAAGGCCCCAACAGCAACTGGTCCGGCAAGAGCCCCCCGACCCACCTCGTCAATACCGATTACGAGGCGATGATAGTTGAGGAGCTCACGCTCGAGATTAAGGCTTGGGTAAGACATCGAATGTGCTCGAGTAGTTATCTAGATAACTCCAGTTTTCTACCGGCCAACTAACCAGCATGGCTCGACCCACCACCACATCAAGCGAAACAAATCCTTGGGAAGGAAGACCCTGATGAAAACGAGAATCGGTAGAATTTCCGCGGTTATCACCCATGACCCAGAGGTACCCTTCGGGAACAGTCACAGAAAATTCGATGTCGGAGGGGTTTGCCCCCTCCCGAATATAAGATTCGTCTATAGCAACGCCGTTGACCATTAGTCTGCCGTCAGCATCGCAGCAACTGATCACATCCCCGCCAACACCGATGACGCGCTTAACGAGGTGCTCTGCTGAATCCGGCGCAGTTATGCCAAAGGTTCCTAGGACAAAGTCCCCAAGCTTCTCAATGGCGGGCTTGTCAATCGAGGCGGCGACGCCAAGCCAGCCACCTGGATCCTGAAAGACAACAACATCACCGCGTTGAATAGGAATCACTTCTGGGACCAGTACGTTCACGATTATTCGGTCATTTATCTGAAGAGTCTCCAGCATTGAGCCAGAGGGTATGAAGAATGACCTGATTAGAAAGGCTTTGATAAGAACTGAAAGCAGAAGAGCTACTCCCACTATGGCGACAAAGTCTACAAGAAAAGCTAGTACCGGATTCTTGCGTAAACGGCGAGACCGGCGCCTGAAAGCGTTCATTGCACCGGGCTTCCGAGGTCGCAATCCCCCGTCAAACGACATGGGGCTTTTTCTACTTGACGTTGTCGCGCTTCTCGCGAACCTTTGCGGCCTTGCCGCGAAGCTTCCGCAGGTAATAAAGCTTTGCGCGTCGAACATCTCCGCGCGAAACAAGCTCAATCTTTTCTAGAACTGGAGTGTGCACAGGCCAGGTGCGCTCTACGCCAACCTGGAAAGAAACTTTACGAACCGTAAAGGTCTCACGGATTCCGTCGCCGGAGCGACCAATTACGATTCCCTGGAAAAGCTGAACACGGCTGCGGCTACCCTCAACGATGTTTACGTGAACCTTGACAGTGTCGCCGGCTCGGAAGTCTGGAATATCGTGCCGAAGGCTCTTGGCATCTAAGTCATCAAGAATGTTCATTTTTATTCTTTCCTCTTGCACGCAGGTCAAAATGGCTAGTTTCTAATAATTTGTTTGTTCCGGCTCCCCTGCGGCAGAGCTGATTGGAACATCTAGAAGTATCTCACAGGCAAGGACTATTGGCAACTATTCAGCTAGTAAATCGGGCCTATTTACTTTGGTCCGACTCAGTGATTCCTCTCTGCGCCACTTCTCAATCTCGGCATGATGTCCGGAAAGCAATATTTCCGGGACGTCGAGGCCGCGCCAATTTGCGGGCTTTGTGTAGCTGGGGTACTCAAGCAGTCCTGAGTTATGAGATTCTTCGGTCAATGATTCAGCGTTTCCGATCACACCTGGAATAAGGCGACAGATCGCTTCTATCATGGCTATTGCCGCGACCTCCCCGCCGTTCAGGACATAGTCACCTATTGAAACTTCCAAAACCTCTGCCTGACCGTCAGCATGATCCACAACTCTTTGATCAATGCCCTCGTATCGGCCGCAAGCAAAAACCAAGTGCGATCTTGTGGCCAAATCGGCGGCAAGCTTCTGGGTAAAGGGGATGCCGGCTGGAGTGGTGAAAATTATTGTTGGCCTTTGATCTTTTGGAATGATTTCATCAAAAGCATCGCCCCAAGGCTCTGGCTTCATAACCATTCCAGCCCCTCCTCCATACGGAGAGTCATCGACCGTTCGGTGCTTATCGCTGGTCCACTTGCGTAAGTCGTGTGCTTCAAAACCGATTATTTTTTGATCCTGGGCCTTACCTAATAGCGAAAGCCCAAGGACGTCAAAGAACTCCGGGAAAATACTTATCGCATCAATCTTCATTAGCTGGGGTCTCCAACTGTTCGAAAAGCCCTCCGGGCGGAGTAATTTCCACGATACCTGAATCAATGTCAACCTTTGGGACAAAAATCTTTAGAAACGGCAACAGCACTTCGCCATTCTCGGTTGTTATCGCGAGTAAGTCCTGCGCTGGTTTATGCTCAACGCGGTCAATAGAACCAATTTCAATGGAGTCTCGAAACACCTTTAGCCCAGCTAGTTGATGATCGAACCACGCCTCAGGTTCTTGCGGCAGTTCATCTAAAGGCTGATCAACAAGAAGGATTGCCCGGATGAGACCCTCGGCATCTTCGCGGCTTTCTATGCCCTCGATAAACAGCACGGGGGAACTGTTGTACATGCGAAGTTCTTTGACAACTATGGTCTTACCAAACCAAGGAGAATCTTCTGGTACCTGAAGTTTTATTTCGGAGCCAGGTGTAAAACGCTGCTCGGGACTGTCGGTGTAAATTTCGAGCTTTATAGCTCCCTTGAGACCGTGAGCCTTGAGCAATCGCCCCACTCGGAGCTCAGTGGAACTAGAAATCGGTGTCCACCACGTCTACTCGAACGCGCTTGCCGTTTGCAAGAGCATTTACGACGGTTCTAAGAGCTGTCGCAGTCCTGCCATTTTTCCCAATTACACGACCTAGGTCGTCGGGGTGCACGCGCACCTCCAGTAAGTCGTTCGGTCCAACCTTCCGTGTTGCCACGGTGGCGTCGTTAGGGTTGCTGACAATCGAACGAACTAGAAACTGGAGGGTTGCCTGCAACATGCTTATTCGGCCTTTGGCTCTTCAGCTTCGGCTGCTGGAGCCTCGGCTGGAGTTTCTTCAGCAACAACTTCTACTGCCTCTGCCGCAGGAGCCTCTTCGGCTGCTACCTCAGCTGGAACTTCAACCGGAGTTTCTTCAGCAACAACTTCTACTGCCTCTGCCGCAGGAGCCTCTTCGGCTGCTACCTCAGCTGGAGTCTCTGCTTCAGCCACTGGTGCTTCAGCCACTGGTGCTTCAGCCACTGGTGCTTCAGCCACTGGTGCCTCTGCTGTTGCCTCTGCAGGAGCTTTTGCCTCCTTGGCAGCCGGAGCGTCTTCAACCGGTGCTTTCTTCTCGACCTTTGGAAGAAGAACTGACTTCTTCTTCGCGTCTGGCACGAACGGAGTCTTGGCAACCTGAGGCTTGATGGTGTTCTTGAACTCGCCGTTTTCATTGGCCATGTCACCACTGAGCTTTAGAAGAACAGCAGCCTGCTCGGTTGGCTGAGCGCCAACTGATAGCCAGTACTGTGCTCGCTCCGACTGAACCTCGATGATGGACGGGTGATTAGTTGGGACATAGCGCCCAATCTCTTCAATTACTCGACCGTTACGGTGAGTACGAGAGTCGGCTACCACGATGCGGTAGTGAGGGCTGCGCTTTTTACCAATGCGCTGAAGTCTGATCTTTACGGCCACAATTCTCCTGTGAGTTTCTGGGATGAGTTTCACCGTGAGCGTGGGGACACACTCCGGTTTTTCTCTAAGGTTTTTCGATTACGTCTCGTTAGAGGGTCGAGACGCTCGAACTGTCAAAGTCTGCCAGAAAACACGAAGTTTCGCTAGTTTCGGAGACCAAAAGCACTGCCGGGTTTTGATTCGGGGGGTTGCGAGACGCTCAAACCTTGATTTTCTGCCGCTCTTCTAGCGGGATTCCCGCTTTTGGAGCCCTGCTTTTTCTTGCTGCTTTTTTTCCCACCGATGTAGCCTCCGCCAACAGCTCCGCCCATCGCGACCGGATTTCTGCCAGGAATATTTGGCATTCCACCCTTTGACATGGTCTTCATGACCTTGGCTGCCTGCTCAAATCTATTCACGAGTTGATTAACTTCTGTGACCGATGTGCCAGAGCCCTTTGCTATCCGCATTCGCCGTGATCCGTTTAGCACCTTGGGGCCATTTCTTTCCATAGGGGTCATTGAATAGATAATTGCTTCGGTCCTAGCGATTTCGGATTCGTCGAAGTCCTCGAGCTGCTGCTTCATCTTCCCTGCACCCGGAAGCATGCCCAACAGGCTCTTCATATTGCCCATTTTTCTAAGTTGCTGCATTTGCTCAAGGAAATCCTGGAGAGTAAATTCCTCATTGGCTATCTTGTCGGCAAGTTTTTTTGACTCTTCCTCATCAAAGGTCTTTTGAGCCTGCTCGATGAGACTGACAACGTCACCCATATCAAGGATTCGACTTGCCATCCGCTCTGGATAAAACGGCTCAAATGAATCGAGGTCTTCACCGGTGGAACTAAACAGAATCGGTGCTCCGGTTATGTTTGCAACCGAAAGCGCCGCACCACCCCTTGAATCGCCATCAAGTTTTGTCAGCACCACTCCGGTTACGCCAACGCCATCCTTGAATGCCTTCGCCACGTTTACTGCATCCTGACCCAGCATCGAGTCGACGACAAACAAAATCTCGTCCGGAGTCACAGCATCGCGGATACCGATGGCCTGCTGCATCATTTCCTCATCGACACCTAGGCGACCGGCCGTGTCTACGATGACGACCGAAAATTGAGCCTTCTTGGCATGGGCAATGGCGTCTTTGGCAACTTTTATCGGGTTGCCTGCACCGTTTCCGGACTCCGGAGCAAACACTGGGACGCCAATTTTGTCGCCCAAAACCTGCAATTGGGTGACCGCGTTTGGTCTCTGTAAATCAGCCGCAACCAAAAGTGGAGTTTGATTTTGCTCTTTTAGCCACTTGGCAAGCTTGCCTGCCAACGTGGTTTTTCCGGAACCTTGCAATCCGGCAAGCATGATCACGGTTGGAGGGGACTTGGCGAATTGAATTCTTTTATTTTCTTTTCCAAGAATCTTGGTCAGCTCGTCATTGACGATCTGAACAACCTGCTGAGCCGGGTTCAGGGCCTTAGAAACCTCGTCACCGAGTGCGCGCTCACGAATGGCAGCTATGAAATCCTTTACGACCTCAAGGGCGACGTCAGCCTCGAGGAGCGCCCTGCGGATATCCCTGAGCGTGGCATCGATGTCACTTGCCGAGAGCCTGCCCTTGCCTCGCAGGTTCTTGAAAGTGTCTGATAACCGATCAGAAAGATTGCCGAACAATGAAACTCCTATTTCTTAGCGACTAGGCCCTTGGCGAACTCTTCCGGTGAGAAAAACGCGAAATCATTAATTTGCTCGCCAACACCAACGAGCTTAATTGGCAAATTCAATTCTTTTTGCAATGCATAAAGGATTCCACCCTTTGCAGTTCCATCCAGCTTGGTCATAACAATGCCGGTCACTTCTGCAACCTCGACAAAAGCCCTAGCCTGGCTCATTGCATTTTGACCGTTCGTTGCGTCGATTACTAGCAACACCTCTGAGATTTTTGTTTGTTTCTCAACTGCTCTTCTGATCTTTCCAAGTTCGTCCATTAGGTCTTTTTTATTTTGCAACCTGCCTGCGGTGTCAATGATTGCAATGTCAGCCTGAGTCCTGATCGCCATTTCCACGGTTTGGTAAGCAACAGAGGCAGGGTCCGCCCCGTCTTTGACCGGCTTGACGATTGGAGAATCAGCTCTCTTGGCCCAGGTTTCCAGTTGATCTACCGCGGCTGCTCGATAGGTATCGGCCGCTCCTAGAACAACCTCCCAATCTCCATCCTTGAGCCACCTTGCAAGTTTCCCGATAGTTGTGGTCTTTCCAGCACCGTTCACACCCACTACCAAAATCACATATGGCAACCTGCCGTCATCTAGGTTCAGGGCTGAGTCAGTTCGGCTCAGCCTTTTTGCCAACAAGTCTTTGAGCAATAATCGCAATTCAGGGTCGGTGGTTGCGCCCTGCCTATTCGCCTCACGCCTCAGTTCAGCCGCAATCTCTTCCGCTGTCTCAACTCCAAAATCAGCCAGAATCAAAATGTCTTCAAGCTCATCGATGTCCATTGAATCGCTAAAAAGCGATCTGATTCCGGTGCCGAGTGAGCGCTTAGGGAGCTCTACTGAAACAAGGGCTGGTTCCTTGCTCTCTGTTTTATATGCAACGGTGTCCGCATTGAGCTTGGTTGTCTGGGTTTTAGTTTCGGCTTCTGGCTCCACCGGAGCAACGTCCTTCGCAGGCAGATCAAGCTCGGGCAAAACTTCAATGATTGCCGCCGGCTGAGTTTCTTGCTCTGGCGCTGAGGCATCCGCATCTTTGCCGCGCAGCCGCTTGAGAAATTTGAACATTAGCTTGCCAACTCGACTCTCTGGCCGACGACCTGCGTGATGCCGTCTTGACGCATCGAGACGCCGTAGAGAGCGTCGGCGATTTCCATCGTGCGCTTCTGATGAGTAACAACAATCAGCTGCGAGCTGTCTCGAAGTGACTTGATCACGTTCAATAAACGGCCCAAGTTTGAATCGTCGAGCGCGGCTTCAACCTCGTCCAGAACATAAAACGGGCTTGGTCTCGCCTTGAAAATTGAAATAAGTAACGCAACCGCAGCTAAGGATCGCTCTCCACCGGAGAGCAACGACATTCGCTCAATTCTCTTGCCGGCAGGCTTGACCGAAACCTCAAGTCCGGTCGCGAGCAAGTTATCGGGGTCGGTCAAACTCAGAGAGCCGGCGCCCCCGGGGAATAGAAGTGGAAACACTTTTTCAAATTCCTTTTTTGTGTCCTCGAACGCACTGGCAAAAATATGCTGCATTTTGCCGTCAAGGTCGCCGATGATTCCGGTTAGGTCGGCCCTTGCAGCAGTTAGATCAGCGAGCTGATCGCTCAGATACTTGTGCCGCTCTTCAAGTGCTGAAAATTCTTCAAGTGCAAGCGGGTTGAAGGCGCCCAGTTGTGCCAACTTGGCGTCAGCCTGTTTTAGCAGTTTCTGCAGTTCCTCTACCGGCTGATCAACCTCGGCATTTTCCTCAAGCAACTCCTCGATGGTCATCGACAGCTCAGATTCGACGCGCTCCTTTAGGTTTTGCAAGGTCAGGCGAAGCTCGTAATTTTGCATCTCTACTTCTTGAACTGAAGAGTTCAAGCTGGTAAATCGAGCCTCTAGTTCAATCGCTTGAGACCTCAGCTGAGCAAGACGCTCGCTTCGTTGCGACCGTTTGGCTTCCAGATCCAAAAGTTCAACGCGCAGCTTAGAAGAAAGCGCCTGGGTCAGTGACACGACTTGAGGCAGTTTCAAAAGAACGTCTTTAGCGCTTGCAAGCTGCCTCTCAAGTGCCAGGCTCGCATCATTGGCGGCCAGCTTCGCCGAAACAGCCTCCGACAATCGACCCTTCAAGACTGCTAGCTGCTTGGAGGCTGCGCTGTTTCGCTCGGCAAGAGTTCCGGCCTCAATTCTGGCTTCTAGCTCTTGCTGTCTAGCGGAGTCTAGATTCCTTGAAAGCTCCAGGCGCGCATCTATGGACACTTCGACTGAAGACTGCTCAGGGAGATCTGAAACTTTTTTAGTCAAGGCTTCAAGTTCCTGATTGGCGGTGAGCGCCAACTTGTCTTGAAGTTCAATTTCGGCCTCAAACCTTGCGATTTCAGCGCGACCGGAATCTAGTTGGGCTGTGAGCCTTCCAGCGCGCTCAGCACTTGCTGCTAAAAGCGCATCGTGTTCTTGCAGCTCAGACAGGCTTGTCTTCACGGCTGCAGTTGCAATCACCGAACCGGCCTCGGCATCGCTGAGTTTTTTCGCAAGATTTTGTATTTCAGACTCAAATTTGGATAGGCCTTTGGCTGCAAAATCTCTTTCGGCACTGAGTTCTAGCTTCGATGCAACCTTTGTTCCGCCACCTCGAACCGAATGTTCAGAAACCATGTCTCCGTCCTTCGTGATGACGGTTATTTCAGGATCTATTTCTAGGGCCCTTTCGGCGTCGTCGAGGTTTGTTGCCACATAGAAATGCTCTAGGAGAGACAGAACCGACTTTGGTGCGCTCACCAGCGTGCTGGCGTTTACAAGTCCTGCCCTTTGGGCAAGCTTTCCAGTTTCAACTTCGGAGCTTGTTATAAGAAACTCCGCGCGACCGAGATCTTGAGCCTTGAGAAACCGAATAGCTTCGATAGCTTGAGCCTTAGTGTCGACGACGATCGCGTCCGAAAGCGCACCCAGTGCAACGGCAATGGCCTTCTCAAAGCCCTTTTCAATTCTCACGCTCTTGGCTAGTAGGCCTTTGAGGCCCTGCAGTTTTGCCCTTATTGCTTCTCCGCCGCCGTCTGATTGATCGAGTGTTAGGCCCAATGCGGCATGCCTGGCGGCCAAAGCATCGCGCTCTCGCTCAGCAGAATGCAACTGCTGGCGAGACTCGTCGACTAGCTTCCGCGCTTCCGATTCCGCAAGCTGCGCTAATTCATAACCCTTTCGAAGCGCATCGTCTGAGGTCGATAGGCCCTCCGTTGTCATAGCGGACTGCTGCTTAGCCAACTCCGTCACGCGGGACTCGGCCTGGGAGATGCTGTCCTGCAGCTTGAGGCGCGCGTGGGCTATAGATTCAATTCTTGCTTCCTGCAGGGAAACATCCCCGGTCGCCTGATTTCTCTCGCGGACCCAAGATTCTTGCTCACTACGTTGACGGATAGCGTCTGCGTCAAATAAGTTCATGGCTTCTGCAGCCAGTTGCCTAGTCTGCTCAAATCCGGCAAGGTTTTTAGCGCTGGCCTCTATCTCAAGTTCGATGGCTCTGAGCGAATCTGTCGCCGATGAAAGTTCTGTTTCTAATGTCTCGATTTCAAAACCGGAAGATTCGGACTGCTTATCTGCCAGGAGACTTACGCGTTGATCCGCAAGATTTCTTAAGTTTCTGAGTCTTTGCTCGATGGCTTCGAATCGAAACAGCTTAGACCGAGCTTGGTCTAATTCGTCTGAGCTCAGTTCGGATTCAATTTGCGCAATGGCCGCTCTGGCGCTTGCGAGCTGCTGTTGAGCAAACGAGGATTCGGCCTTGCGTTCGTTCTCGGACTTAGAAGCGACTTCTAGCTTTTCTTTGCAGTTGCGCACCTGAACGCTAAGAAGCTGGGCCTTGGCATGCCTTGCCACGGCACCTATCTCCTGGGCGCTTCTCGCAACCTCCGCTTGTCGTCCAAGCGGTTTGAGATTCCGCCTAATTTCCGCGATCAGGTCATGCAATCTGGTGAGGTTCGACTGCATAGCTTCCAGCTTGCGCTCTGTCTTTTCCTTGCGGCGACGAAATTTTAGAATTCCCGCAGCTTCCTCGATAAAAGCACGACGCTCAAGTGGTGTGGCCCTGAGCACGGTGTCAAGCTGCCCCTGGCCCACGATCACGTGCATCTCTCGGCCAAGGCCGGTGTCGCTCAGAAGCTCTTGAACATCTAACAGACGACAAGGTTGTTGGTTGATCGAATATTCGGAGGCTCCGTTTCGAAACAAGACCCTTGAAATCGTGACCTCGGCATACTCAATCGGCAGAGCGCCGTCCGAGTTGTCGATGGTGAGCGAAACTTCCGCCCGGCCAAGCGGTGCCTTGGTTGAAGTTCCCGCGAAAATAACATCTTCCATCTTGCCGCCGCGAAGGGTTTTTGCACCCTGTTCACCCATAACCCAAGCTAGAGCGTCGACGATGTTGGACTTGCCGGATCCATTCGGTCCGACCACGCAAGTGATTCCAGGTTCCAACTCAATCGTGGTCGCCTGGGCGAAGGACTTAAAGCCTTTCAGGGTGATGCTTTTTAGATGCAAGCTCAAACACCCCTTTCGCTTCTAGATAAAGCCTATCCGAGCCAGAAGTTTAGCGATTTTCTTACCGTTTGACTTGGCATGCATCTCAAAGGCTGGTGTGGGACAGGCTGTGGTGTGCTCTTAGGTTCTAGGCTCAGGATGTGGAAAGCAAAAAAAGGGTCATTGGCAAAAATATTTCGGCGGTCCTGAAGGCCGCAACCGTTGCAATTTTTGGAACAATCCTGCATCAAAGCTCGTTGTTCGACCAGCTCCCTTTTGGGTCATTCCTGAGCCTCAGCCTGGTGCTGCTAGTCGCCCTCCAAATTAGAACTGCCTCAAGCTTCAAAAGTCCAAATCTCGTTTTTGCGTTCGTTATCCTTGGGTTGATTTTTTTATTCAGCCAAGGCTTTTGGCAAGACAAGATGGTTCCGGCTAATCAAGCCGGATTTATTTGGGCCTACGGTGCCGCGGTGCTGGCCTTTGCAGTGGCGATGTGGCCAAGGATTTCCTCCAAGCAGTGGCGAGGGGATTCAAGACCTAGCTAGCTAGGCGCTGACAGTTTGGGCAGAAATGGCTTCCCCTGTTTGCCCAAGCGACTCGCTTAATTTCTTCCCCGCATCTTGGACATGGCTTTCCAGCTTGCCCGTAGGCATTTAGCGACTGGGCAAAATAACCGCTGTCGCCGTTTACGTTTTTGTACTGCTCATCAAAAGAAGTCCCGCCCTGGATAACTGCGCGCTCGAGGACTCCGGTTGCGATCGAAATCAGCTTCGTCAACTTCTCAGGCGCGATGCTGTTAGTTGGTTGGTCATAGTGAAGCTGGGCCAGCCAGAGTGATTCATCGGCGTAGATATTGCCTATGCCGCTCAGCAAATTCTGGTCAAGTAGCACGCGCTTGATGCCAGAAGTGCGAGCCTGCATTTTAGTTACGACGGTATCGATGTCGAAATGCTGATCGAGCAAGTCTCTTGCGATGTGCGCAACCACAGCGGGAATACTGCTGCCCACAGGACTCTCCGGGCTAAAGCCTCCTGGTGCGCCATCCGAAGTTGGAACCAAATCCTCAATTGCCAAAGAACCAAAAATTCTTTGATCGACGAATCTGACCTCTAGTGATTGACCTGACTGGGACTCAACAGATAAAACTACCCTGGTCTGTGAATCGGAGTCATGACCCTTTTCGCGCAAAAGCATTTGGCCGCTCATGCCAAGGTGACCAACAAGAGCTCGAGAATCTGACAGGGGCAGCCAAAGAAACTTGCCCCTTCGAACAACCGCCAGAAGACTCTGCCCTAAAAGTTCATCAACAAAGTGCTTAGGGCCTAAGACATGTCGCTTCAAAGATCTAGCGTCACTGATAGAAACATCAACTACTCGAGCGCCGATTATCTTGGAGGCAAGCCCAGCACGAACCGTCTCCACCTCTGGAAGTTCCGGCATTAGGACTCTTGAAGCAACCTGAGAGCCTGAATAGCGGCCTCAGTTTCTGCATTACGCTTCGTTCTACCTTCGCCGACTGCAAGCAGCGTGCCGGCCGAAAAACACTCCGCGCGATAGACCCGTTCATGCTCAGGTCCAGTGGCGATTATTTCGTAGGAAGCGGGTTCTCGTGATAACCGCTGAAGTTTTTCAATCAACGACGTCTTAGGGTCACTGGCTTCTCGGACCGCGTCCGGGTCATCCAAAAGCGGCAGAATAAATTTTTGGACAATTTTACTTGCGCCCTCAAGCCCATTTGAAAGATATGCGGCGCCAAGGACCGCTTCGAAAGTGTCGGCAAGAATGTTTGTTTTCTGTCGACCGTCGGTCTGCTCTTCGCCTTTGCCCAGAAAAATATAGGCACCAAGGTTCATGCGATTAGCGGCTGTGGCCAGGGCGTTAGCAGACACGACGGCATTTTTGAGCTTTGTGAGCTCGCCTTCTTGGAGGTCCGAATGAGTTTGATAAACAAAGGTTGCGACTAAAAAGCCGAGGACAGAGTCGCCGAGGAACTCGAGACGTTCGTTGTCTTTGGAGCTGTTTTCGTATGCGTAAGAAGAGTGCGTCAGAGCAAGCGTAAGCAGCTCGGGATCAATCTCGATGCCGAGCGTTTGTGACAGCTCGTCAAGGGGCATTGGTTATGCGTCTGCTACCTTGCGGCCCTTGTATTCCATGTAAAGTGCGGTGCCGACAGAGTCGGTTACCACCTTGGCACGGTGAGGCAAGCTGTAGACGGTCTCGCCGTTTTCAATGGTCTTTACCAATGTGATTGGCGCAGCCTTCCACTGAGAGCGACGTGAGCGTGTGTTCGAGCGAGACTGTCGACGTTTTGGTACTGGCATCTTTACTCTTCCTTATTCGCGAAATCTTGTAGCGCACTGAAACGCGGATCAACCGGTTTTTCGTGGCCGTGTTCTACATCTTGGTTCAACCTTATTCCGCAGTCTGGACACAAGCCAAGACAGGTCTTGGTGCACACGGGCTGAAAGGGAAGATTCAAGACTATCGAATCAATGAGGACCTGTTCTAAATCGATGTGTTCGCTAAGAACTACAAAATCTTCATCCGAGCTAGAAGAATAGGCGAAAAGTTCCTGAAAATCCACCTCAACATCAAGGTTGATTGGATCTAGGCATCTCGAACACTGAGCTTCGGCAGCCGCAAAGACTTCGCCGGTGGCCAAAACGCCCTCGTGGACTGACTCCAACCTAAGAGAAATCTCCACGGTTGACTTGGCAGGAACCTCAACAACCGAGGTCCCGATTCCCATTTCCGGCAAGTGATCAATCTGAATCTCCCGCATTTGACCGGGTCGTTTCATTAGGTCGTGGACTGCAACCAGCAGTGTCATTCTTTTCCTTCTTGCATCTTTTGAAGAACCGATGGAGTGACGTATTTGGATATGTCTCCGCCGAGGGCAAAGACCTCCTTGACCAAACTTGAGGAAACGTGTCCGAAGTTTCCATCGGAGGCAATAAACACCGTCTGAATCCCAGCTAGGTCGTGATTAACCTTGGCCATCGGAAGTTCGTAGTCGATGTCCGCGGAGTTTCGGAAGCCTTTTACGATGGCATTCGCGCCTAGTTCCTCAGCTTTTTTCACAAGAAGACCACTGTGCAGAGACTGAACTGAGCACTTTTCTGCGAGTCCAGCTTCGGCTATCACCCGTTCGGCCATCGCCACGCGCGTCTCAAGGTCCATAGCGGCTGTTTTGGAGCTGTTATTCACCACGAGCAGGTAAACCTGGTCAAAGACCGTTGCGGAGCGTGAGAGAACCGACAGGTGACCTTTAGTTATCGGGTCAAAGGACCCCGGATAAATCGCTACAGTGCTCACGCCACTAGGTTAGCCGCGAGCCAGCTGCCCCGCATCCTGTATTTGCAAAACCAACTTCAATTCTTCAGACATGTCGGCCTTTTCAACATCTACAGCCAGAGGCCTCACCTCTTGAATCAGCTTGGCATCCCTGACAACTCTAAGAAGTTGCAACGACGAGCGACCGCCCGACTGAGTATTGCCCAAAACATCGCCCTCGCCTCGAAGATCAAGGTCGATCTCCGAAAGCTCAAAGCCGTCGCTGATTCGACTCAGCGCATCCAAGCGCTGAAACGCCAAGGTTTCAGGCTCTGCCCCTGAAACCAACAGGCACAGCCCAGCATGCTCTCCCCTGCCAACCCGACCACGAAGCTGGTGAAGCTGGGAAAGCCCGAAGTGATCAGCGTCCAGCACAACCATCGTTGAAGCATTTGGAACATTCACTCCGACCTCAATTACGGTGGTGGCAACAAGCACCTGCAATTGCCCCGACTCAAACTGATTCATGACCTCGTCTTTTTCTTTCGAGCTCATGCGTCCGTGGAGTGAGCCAATTCGAATCCCTGCCAGCATCTTGTTATTTTCCAGCGAGGCGAAAACGCTTGTCACGCTCGCAGGCTCGGGGCCTGGCTCGGATTCCAGATCCTCAGGTTTCGGAACCATTTCTCCAGTGTCTTCTAAATGCTGGGGGTCAATTTTTGGACAAACGACAAAAGCCTGCCTGCCAGCCGAGACTTCCTCGGAAACCCGTTCCCATACTCTGGCGACAAGGTCCTTGCGAGAGATGTCCACGACGTGAGTAACAATTGGCTGGCGGCCCCTTGGCAGCTCCCTCAGGGACGAGACATCAAGATCACCAAAGACCGTGACCGCGAGAGTCCTAGGAATTGGCGTTGCTGTCATTACCAAGCTGTGCGGGGAGTGTTTCGCCTTGGATTTGAGAGCTTCGCGCTGGCCCACTCCGAATCGATGCTGCTCGTCGACAATCACCAAACCGAGGTCAAAAAACAAAACATTCTCACTTAGTAACGCGTGAGTTCCGATTACAAGACGGCAATTACCTGAAGCCATATCGAGCAAAGTCTTTTTGCGGATAGAAAGGGGCTGCTGACCAGTAAGAAGCCTGACTCCAAGCTCCTTGGTGACGGCCGGTCCAAGCGCCTGAACTATTGAACGATAATGCTGTGATGCCAAGACCTCGGTTGGTGCCAAAAGAGCACTCTGCCCACCAGATTCGGCGACAACAAGAACAGCTCGAAGCGCTACAACCGTCTTACCCGAACCCACTTCACCCTGCAGCATTCGGTGCATGGGGTGGCCCTGAGCTAAATCGGTCGCAATCTGGCTCCCTGCGACAACTTGTCCAGGGGTCAGGTCGAATGGAAGGCCTTCATCAAATCTAGAAAGCAGCATCCCGGATTTGTAGACAGCAGCCTCTTCTAACTCGGCTTTTTTTCTACGCTCCAGCAGCCCAAGCTGCAAGAGCATGGCTTCATGAAACTTCAAAGAATTCGTGGCCTTCTCCCAGTCCGAATCTTTTTTGGGGCGGTGAATCATTTCTATTGCCGTGAGCAATGGCACTAGCTTCTGTTTTTCGAGAAGCTTCGCTGGCAAAACCTCCTGGGCCTGGTGACCAGCATCAAGCACTTTTTCGATAGCTTTTTGAATTCTCCAGCTCGATAAAGTTCCGGTGGCCGGGTAAATCGGAATCGGAAGCTCTGCCCAAGCCTTAGCCTGCTGATCAATAATTTCGGCGTCGAACAGCTCATAATCGGGATGGGTTAACTGCAATCTGCCCGAGAACGCCCCGATTTTTCCAGAAAATAATCCCTGAACGCCGGCATGCAACTCAGCTTGCCGCCAGGTTTGATTAAAAAAGGCAAGAGTTAGCTGACCATTTCCGTCCCCGAGAACCACCTCGAAGATGCTGCCCTTGCGCCCCTTCATACTGCGCTGGTTAGTACTTTGAACCTGGCCAACAACCGTCACCACTTCCCCGATCGGTAACGAAGAAAAGTCCGTGAGTTCGCCGCGCTTAGAGTAGCGTCTTGGAAAATGCAAGAGCAGATCTCCAACTGTTTTTATCGCAAACTGCTTATCGAGAGCCCTGGCGGTTTTATCTCCAAGAACTCCTGCCAATGGCGTCAAATCGTTAAGCACAAGCCAATCATGACCGATGTTCTGAAAAAAGTTTCACTAGGCTCACTTGCGTGAGCAGAATCATTTCGGGAGATGCCGGGTCAATTAGATTGCACTCGGTGGCTAAGGCCACCCGACCAACAGGGGATCGAGTCAAAGAATCTGTCTTCGCGGCACTGGAGGCTCGAGGTCTACTCGAAGACCGCGTAGTCCTGGATCTATTTGCCGGCACCGGTGCCCTGGGACTTGAATCGCTATCTCGCGGGGCAACAAGCGTAATCCTCGTCGAAAAGGACCCTGAAGCCCACGAGATATGCCAAAAGAACTCCATTCAGGTCCTAAAAGCAGTGCAGAAAATACGCCCGGGCACGGCAGTGTCAAACAAAAACTTAGATGCTTTTAGGTATCTCAAGAGCGCAAGCCGAGTTTTTGACTTGGTGTTTTTAGATCCGCCCTATGAATTTGCCAACAGTGACCTTTTGAATATCTTGGCATCGCTAAGAGGCCTCTTGAGCCCGGACGCGACAGTTGTGATCGAGCGCTCAGATAGAACTGAGGATTTGGATCAACCAGATTGGCTAGAGGTAATTTCCGACAAGAAATTCGGCAGCACCAAAGTGAGGATGTACCAAAAAATCTAAAGTGAGCGTTCAACCGGCCCTGTGTAAAGCTGTTGTGGCCTGCCGATGCGAGTATTTGGATCTTCCATCATCTCGCGCCAGTGGGCTATCCAACCTGGCAGGCGTCCAACTGCAAACAGCGGTGTGAACATTCGAGGAGGAAAACCTAGGGCCTTGTAAATAACGCCAGTGTAGAAATCGACGTTCGGGTAAAGCTTGCGCTCCACAAAATACTCGTCCGAAAGGGCGACCGCTTCAAGCTCCTTGGCAATTTCCAGCATCGGATCGTTTATGCCCAATTCATTTAGAACCTGATCTGCAGTCTGCTTCACGATCGTCGCCCTAGGGTCAAAGGACTTATAGATGCGGTGACCAAAGCCCATGAGCCGGATTCCGTCTTCTTTGTTTTTGATTCGATCTACGTACTGGCTAACGCTCTCGCCTGAATTTTGAATAGAGCTCAGCATCTCCAAAACCGCTTCATTTGCGCCACCGTGTGATGGACCGGAAAGAGCGTTTATGCCGGAGGCAACAGATGCGAACAAGTTGGCATTTGAAGAGCCGACCAGTCGCACGGTAGAGGTGCTGCAGTTCTGTTCGTGATCAGCGTGAAGCAGCAGCAATGTGTCCAGCGCTTGAGTGACCACCGAGTTCTGAGAGTAGTCTTCGGCGTAGTTTCCAAAGGTCATCTTCAGGAAATTCTCAACCAATGAGTAAGAGTTATCCGGGTAAACAAGAGCTTGCCCAATCGACGACTTGTAAGCGTATGAGGCAATTACCGGAAGTTTGGCCAACAGCCGAAGCGTTGAAATTTCGACCTGCTCAGGGTCTTTAGTGTCCAGCGAGTCTTGATAGAAAGTCGAGAGTGCACTAACCCCAGCGGACATAACCGACATCGGGTGCGCGTTCTGAGGAAAGGCCTTGAAAAAATTCTTCATACCTTCGTGAATAAGAGTGTGCCGTCTAAGGCTCTGATCGAACTCTTGTGCTTCCGCAGCCGTTGGCAACTCGCCGTGGATCAGAAGATAAGAAGTTTCAAGGAAACTCTTATTAGCAGCTAGCTGCTCGATCGGATATCCGCGATAGCGCAGGATTCCTTTGTCTCCGTCAATGAAAGTAATTGCGGATTTTGTGGAGGCGGTGTTCACGAAACCTTGGTCAAACACGGTCAGGCCGGTATTGGTGATTAGGTTTGAAATGTCTATGCCCGATGGGCCTTGAGTCGCAGGAATTACCGCATACTCTTCAACTTTGCCATCAATGTCGATGGAAACCTTATCCGCACTCAATTGCTACTCCTAGTTATACCTATGGCCCAGCCTAGGGCACTTGTGTTTACTGCTAGAAAAAGTTGTGAAAACTACGCCTGCAACTGCGGGGGCAGAGCCGCAACGATTGGGTGATCTCCGGCGATTGGGCCCACTTTAGCAGCCCCCCCTGGAGAGCCAACCTCGTCGAAGAAATCAACATTTACCTTGTAGTAATCGCTCCACTCGGCAGGGATATCATCTTCGTAGTAAATCGCCTCCACCGGACAAACTGGCTCACAGGCACCGCAGTCAACGCACTCGTCTGGGTGGATGTAGAGCATGCGATCACCCTCATAGATGCAATCAACAGGGCACTCATCAATGCAGGCCTTGTCCTTCACATCGACACATGGCAACGCGATCAAATAAGTCAAAGTTAGCTCCTCAAAACTAAAATAAGTCTAACCCGATAAAACTTGAGAGAAAAATCCTCACCACTCTTTGCCAAGAGTTGCCACGGCTCGCGCTACTTCTCGGGTGTCCTGAGCCTCTTTTAGGCTCTGGCGTTTGTCATATTCTTTTTTACCCTTAGCAAGAGCAATCTTCACCTTTGCCTTGCCGTCCGAAAAATACAACGACAGCGGAATCAATGTCATTCCTGAGCCGCTAATTTTTCCGGCTAGCTTTTCTATCTCGGCCCTATGCATCAGCAACTTTCGACGACGCCTTGTCCCGTGATTTGTCCAAGACCCTGCTAAAAATTCTGGGATGTGCACATTTTCTAGCCAAGCTTCGCCGCGATCGATTACCGCGTAGCCGTCCACCAGCGACGCGCGCCCCTCGCGCAGTGACTTAACTTCGGTTCCGGTCAACACCAAGCCGGCCTCGATCTCGTCCTCAATGAGGTAATCGTGGCGAGCTTTGCGGTTTGTCGCTACCGCTTTTTGACCGCGTTCCCGTGGCACTTGCGCTCCTAATTGGTGTTGGTTTTACTAAGCCTAGGCGGAGTAAAAGAAAACTGCAGGGCTAGTTTGCCTGCCCCATTTTGCGCCACCTGATTCCAGAGGCGATAAAGCCCTCGAGTTTTCCATCAAAGACGTCGTCGGGGTTGTTCTCCTCGTAGTTAGTTCTCAGGTCCTTGACCATTTGGTAAGGGGCTAGAACGTACGAGCGCATCTGCTCTCCCCAGCTGGCCTTCACATCTCCGGCAAGCTCTTTCCGCTTCTCGTTATCCGCCCGACGCTGGGCATCAAGAAGCTTGGACTGTAAGACCCTCATCGCAGAAGCCTTGTTTTGCAGCTGGCTCTTCTCGTTCTGGCAGGACACGACGATGCCGGTAGGTGCGTGGGTAATTCTCACAGCCGAGTCCGTGGTGTTAACCGATTGGCCGCCTGGACCGGAGGACCTAAAAACATCTATTCGAATATCTGAGTCTGGAATCTCTACCGACTCAGTAACTGCCATGACCGGCACAACCTCGATTGCCGCAAAAGATGTCTGTCTCTTTCCGGCCGCATTAAACGGGCTCATGCGCACCAGGCGGTGAGTTCCGGACTCTATCGACAACTGCCCGTAGGCATAGGGGAAATCCATTTCCACGGTCGCGCTTTTTATACCGGCGCCCTCTGAGTGAGAGATTTCCAAGACCTTGGCCTTGTGGCCATTTTTTTCGGCATAGCGCAAATACATTCGCATTAGCATTTCGGCAAAGTCAGTGGCATCATCGCCACCGGCACCCGAGCGGACGGAGAGAATTGCCCCTCTCGGGTCATATTCGCCGTTCAACAAGGTTTGAGTCTCGAGCTGGTCGAGTTCGCTTGTTACTCGTGCCAGTTCAAGAGCGAATTCGTCTGCCGCGCTTTTGTCCTCAAGGGCCATTTCCTTGAAATCTTCTAGGTCTTTTATGTCCTGACCAAGCGACTCGAGTTGAGCAAGTTGCGCTTTGGTTCTGGAAAGTTCGGTAGTGACAGCCTGAGCATTTACTTGGTCGTCCCAAATATTCGGATCGGTTGCCTGCGCCTCTAAGTCAACGACTATTGCCCTTAGGCCCTCGGGGTTTAGGACTTTGGAGATACCTTGAAATAGAGACTCTAGGTCTCTAATCTGTCTTCCGATATCTAGCTCAGCCATTTGGCTAAGTCTATTGGCCAAGGCCAGAACAGCACCCAGTTAGGCCGTAAGGCGTCCCTTTAAATAACTAAAGGCCACTGATTAGAGAGGCCTTTAGTTATATGGGGGTTGTGGAGATGGGGGGAATTGAACCCCCGTCCATGACATCGATTATGGCTCTTCTACGGGTGTAGCTTCAGAATTCGTTCTACTCGGCTCCGGCATTTGTTTGAAGCAACTACGCCGACAAGCCCAGTCAAAGTAAAAAGTCCCAACCGCACCTTTGACGCAAGCGGTTAGCTAGATTTCTAAATGACGTCTGGATCTAGATCGAAATCAAACCTAGTCAGACGGACCTCGAGGCTAGCTATGCAGCTAGGGCGAAGTCGGCGCGCTTTGTTTTGGCACCTATAGTTTTGAACACATCGTTTACGAGATAAGTGCTCATCCTCGACCCGCTTCATCCACGCAGCAATGCAATGTCGAAACCGATCATCCCCATGTTTAGTTACTTAGTAGCTCCTCGGAAATCTCCGAGCAATTAAAGGTATCAAACATGAGAGACCATTTGTAATAAAAATCGACAACTCACAGCCGATTACAAGCCCTAGAATCAGGAAGTGCGAAGCAACTTGGCTGCCCTAGCGGCCGTCTTACTCTGGGGTTCCCTGGCAAGTTTGGCAATCTCATTAGACACGGTGCCACCTCTTTTGATGACCGGAATAGGTCTTGTGGTTGGCTCCCTAATTGCATTGCCCGTTTCGGGTTTCAGCCTACGAAGACTAATTCCAAAAAAACGAGTCTTATTGGTTGGCGTTTATGGGCTTCTGGGCTACCACTTTGCTCTCTTCGCGGGGCTGCAAAACGCTCCCAGCGTTCAAGCTAATCTCGTGAATTACCTGTGGCCAATATTGGTTGTGCTACTGGCTCCACTCTTTATTAGAGGCACGAGCCTTACCTACAAGCACTGGATTGCCGGGATTTTGGGCTTTTCGGGGGCCGCGTTAGCTATTTTGTCGGGAACCGAATTGGTCGGCGGATTTGCAGTCGGATATGTTTACGCGGGAATCGCGGCCCTTATATTTTCAAGCTATTCACTGATGAGCAAATCCCTCACCGACTCACCAACGGCCGCGGTTGGTGGTTACAGCTTCGTGGCCGGAGTGCTTGCAATTGGTGCCCATTTCGTCTTTGAGGCACCCGCAACAATTGACTCTGTCCAGTGGCTATGGTTGGTGCTTATGGGACTAGGGCCTCTGGGTGGCTCTTTCTACCTTTGGGACTACGCACTAAAACATGCACCAGCTCAACGAGTGGGCACTATTGCTTTTTTTACACCCCTTATTTCCACAATCCTGCTCCTTTCGGTGACCGGCCAGCGACTGACACTAACGCTTGGGCTGTCCGCTGCACTGATACTTCTAGCTGCCGTATTTGGTTCCAGGGTGAATAATAAGAACCATGACATCTGGAGAGTTTAGAAAGCGCCAGTTAGTCACAGCCATTTATCTTCCCTCGCTGCTGATAACCGCCGCAGAGGGCGCTCTGCTTCCGATTCTGCCGGTTTCGGCGGTGGGTTTTGGTTTTAGCTTGGCTGAGGCCAGCATCGTAACCACCGTCTTGATGTTCTCAACAATGGTTTTTGAAGTGCCGGCCTCTTGGCTGAACTCAAAAATTGGCGAGCGTCAAGCAATGATTGCCAGTGCTGTTTTGGGTTTTGCCATGACGCTATTGGCCTTTTTCCATTTGGGTTACCCGGCACTTGTTCTAAGCGCTCTCGGGTTCGGTGCCGCGCATTCCCTATTTGGCTTAGCCCGACACAGCCTGCTTGCTGAAATAGTCCCCGAGCAACACCGACCAAAATCGATGTCACTTCTTGGGGGGATGTTCCGCGGTGGCATGGCGATTGGGCCGGTGCTAGGTTCAGCGTTCATCGTCTTATACGGAGTCGAATTTGGCTACCTAGCCGCCGCGATTCTGTGTTTGGCCTCTGGTGCTTCAGTAATGATCGCGCCGAAGGGCCGATTGAACACAACCCCCTCTGGTCAAAACGGGAACGTATGGAAGGTTGCTAGACGAGAGGCTCCGAAATTGGCAACGCTCGGTGTCGCATCGGCAATTATTTCAGCTGGCAGAACTATCAGACTCATTGGGTTACCGTTGCTGGCAATTCAGCTCGGGATTTCTCCGGGTGAAACTTCATTTATTTTTGGTCTGACTGGATTTATCGACTTTGCTCTGTTTTATCTTTCGGGCATCATCATGGACCGATATGGAAAGTTCTGGTCCTCGGTTCCCACCTTGTTGGCCCTTGGAACGACCTATCTGTTCTCATTCTTGGTTACCGACGTATTCACCTTTTGGATATTGGCGGCCGTCACCGCACTCGCCAATGCGCTTTCTGCCGGCATAAACATGATTCTGGGTGCGGATTTGGCTCCTCAGGGCTCGAGAAGTGAGTTCTTGGCAGCATTTAGGATGCTTACCTCCGGGGGCGTCGCCTTGGCCCCGGCAATGATTACCGTACTGACGGCATCGGTTGGATTGGCAAGCGCTCTTGCCGCAACAGGTCTACTGAACTTCGTTGGGGCGTTCTTGTTTTGGAAGTATTTGCCGATCTATGCCCCCGACTACAAAAAACCAATTGATGAGTAGGGCGCTCGAAGCTTGTGCTACTTAGAGTTGCGCGAGGCCTCTCTGCGCTTGGCTTGTTCTTCTGGGTCCGGAACCGGAACTGCTGCTATGAGTCGTTTGGTGTATTCCTGCTGCGGGTTTCGAAGAATCTGATCTTTTGACCCCTGCTCAACGATCACGCCATGCTGCATCACTGCGATGTGGTCGCTCAGTAGGTCTACCACCGCAAGATCGTGCGAGACAAAAAGCGTTGCAAACTGCTGTTTCTTTTGAATTTCTTGCAGCAGCTCAAGTACCCGTGCTTGCACCGACACGTCCAGGGCGCTGGTCGGTTCATCAGCAACCAGCAGTTTTGGGTTAAGAGCCAATGCTCTTGCGATACCAACTCGCTGACGCTGCCCCCCAGATAATTCGTGCGGATAGCGATTTCGGTAGGACTTTGGAAGCTCAACCATGTCAAGGAGCTCGCCAACCCTGTCGTTGCGCTCTCTAGGGCTTTGGCTCGCGAGCAAAAGAGGTTCTTGAATGGACTGGCCGATTGGCCAACGAGGATTCAGGGACGAACCCGGATCTTGAAAAACAATTCCAATATTTCTTCGAACAGCCTGAAGGTCGTTCTTTGATACGCCCACCATCTTTTGGCCCGCAACTTCAAGTTGCCCGCTCTTGATGGGCATTAGCCCGACAACTGCTCTAGCAATCGTGGTCTTTCCCGAGCCCGACTCTCCGACTAGTCCAAGTACTTCCCCGGGGTAAATCTCGAGCGTGGCATCTTTTACGGCCAAGAACGCTGGCACTTTACCGCGCTTTGGATATTCGATGTTGAGGGCTTCCATCTTGAGAGATGGCGTAGCGCTTCCGTCTCTTGGCCTCAGCTCTGCAACACTGACTCTGCCCAAATGAGGAACCGCTGCAAGCAGTTCCTTGGTGTAATGGTGGGATGGTCGGTTGAAAATATCAATTGTTGATCCAGCCTCGACGACAAGGCCATCTTTCATGACGATCATGTGATCCGATAAATCTGCCACCACACCCATGTCGTGGGTGATCAGAATAATGGCCGAATTAAGTCTCTTATTGAGTTCTCGCAGTAGATTCAAAATTTCGGCTTGGACTGTCACGTCAAGCGCCGTAGTTGGTTCATCTGCAATGAGCAAGAGCGGATCACATGAGATGGACTGCGCAATCATTGCACGCTGTCTTTGACCTCCGGAAAGCTGGTGAGGATAGGAGTTAAAGGCCTTCTCCGGATTCGGTAGCTCAACCATTGCCAGTAATTCAAGTGCCTTGCTCTTCGCCTGAGCATTTGTCATTCCAGAATTATGAACTTGAATTGCCTCGACAATTTGAAAACCAATCGTGTAGACGGGGTTTAGCGCCGTCATTGGTTCTTGAAAAATCGCCGCGATTTCCTTGCCTCGAATTTGTCTCAGACGCGCTTTGTCCGCCCCCACCAGTTCTTCGCCTCGCAGCTTCACCGAACCCGCTGACCTGCCGTTCACTGGCAATAGGCCCAAAAGGCTCATCGCCGATGTCGACTTTCCGGATCCCGACTCACCAACGATGGCCAGAACTTCGCCCGGACCGACGCTGAAATTAACTCCAGAGGCGGCCATAATCCATTCGCCATCAACCCAGAAGTCAACCGAGAGCCCCGTGGCCTCGATAATGGTTCGCTTGTCTTCGGTCACGACGTTACCTCTGAGGATAGATTGGAGTCATGCAAGTTTTTAGGTCCACTTTCGGCAGGGTAATTACCGTCCTCGTCGGACTCGTCATGGCCTTGGCCTTGGTTGTTTTTGCAAGAGATTTTGGGATAGCTAGCGCTCTCGGGTCTGTTCCACTCGCGGCACTCTTGGTTTATGGCAGCGCAGTAATGTTTTGGCTGCCTCGAGTGGAAGTCGACGATGGCGGAGTGAGAATCGTTAACTTGATTCGAAGTCACTACATCTCTTGGGGCGCAATTGATCGAGTTGACACTCGCTATGCGCTCGCAGTTTTTGTTGGCCAAAAGAAATACACCGCATGGGGAGCGCCGGCTCCTGGACGCCACGCGGCCTTCTTTGCCACCAAGGATCAAGGACAGCATCTCCCCGACTCCACTTACCTGGCTGGCACCGTAAGGCCGGGAGATCTTGTCACTAGTGAGTCCGGAGCCGCGGCCGCCGTAATTCGAAACCGTTGGGAAAAAACCCAAGGGCAGGATTTGATTTCTAGCGTCAACACGGCCTGGCACTTTCGGACCATTGCGGCGATCATCACGCTTACCCTGGTTGCTGCCCTGACGTTCTAGCATCACTTACCAGCCCTACGCTTTCCAATCAAGCGCTTGAGGTCTTGCAGTGCGCCATCTGTTCTTGGCAAGCGCCTTTGTCTAGGATCAAATGCATCCCTCAAACCATCACCCACGAAATTAATGGCCAGCGCTATCACGACAATGAACAATCCCGGGTACCAAAAAAGCCACGGTCTGGTTTTGAATGCCTCGTTGTATTCGGAAATAATCTGACCCAGAGAAATATCGGGTGAGGTTATGCCAAACCCGAGGAAACTTAGTGAAGTTTCGATCAAAATGGCGGCTGACATCAGCAGAGTTGCGTTTACGACAATCACTCCGATTGAGTTCGGGAGTATGTGCCTGAATATGATTCTAAAATTTGACGCCCCTGCAACCCGAGCGGCATCGACAAATTCTCTTTCTCGAAGTGCCAAGAACTCTGCCCTGACAAGCCTGGCGAGCCCAGTCCAGGCAATGAGGCCGAGGAGAATTCCCAGTGACCAGGCGTTGCCGCCAAAAGTGCGGCCAAGAACGGCGCCAAGTACCAAGGTAGGAATAATAATTATGGTGTCAGTGAAGCGCATTAGGAGGCTATCCAGCCATCCGCGGAAGAATCCAGACACCGACCCTATGACTACGCCCAAAACGGTCGAAATAAGGCCAACAAGGAAAATTACAGTTAGGGACTGCTGGGTGCCGCGCATGACTCGGGCAAAAATGTCCTTACCTAAGGTGTCTTGGCCAAATGGGTGCTCGCCTGGACTAAACGGCCAGAGGGTCATAGTCGGAGTTCCGCCTGGATTTAAGATGTCGTAGTTCTCGTACCAGTTATAGGTCCACCAGCCTGGAACCCGAAAACCGTCGACTGCCAACCTGCCTGTGTTCGGGTCGGTAATTAGCGATCCGTTTCCACCAATTACGATTCCCACAGAAGTAAATGCAAGCAAGGTAATTATTGCCAGCGCGATTAATGAAGCAATGGCGGCCCTATGGGCCAAAAAACGCCTACGGACTATTGTCCCAAGAGACAGCCCTTCGGTCTCTCGCTGCTCAATCGTAATTTCGCTGTTGAGCTGAGCATCCTCGTTACGCTTTTTCTTTGCCATTAGCTCACCCTAATTCTTGGGTCCAGAGCGGTATACAGCAGATCGGCAATCAGGTTGCCGATAACCGCCAGTAGACCAGTTACCAGGAAGAAGCCCATAACTAGGTTCACATCGACGGCATTGAGCCCCTTGGAGAAAAGCGCCCCCATGCCATCCCATGCGAATACTCGCTCGGTAATAATGGCTCCGCCAATGAGGCCCGAAATATCAAAAGCGATAATTGTGGCGATTGGAATCATTGCGTTTCTAAAAGCGTGCCGAACAATCACAGTTCGCTCATTGAGTCCCTTGGCCCTAGCAGTTCTTATGTAGTCCTGGTTCAAAACCTCAAGCAAGGACGCGCGAGCGTAACGCGTATAACCAGCAACGGAAACAATCATGAGAGCTGCTGTCGGCAGAATCAAGTGAGCGTATGAGTCCAGCAAACTGAGCCACATGTTCTCCTCTCGTCCAATTGTTGGGGTAACAGCGCCAATTGTGGAGACGAAGCCCGTCTTCAACGGGATCAAGTCTAAATAAGTACTCCAGTACTGCATTGCCTCATCGATGACTAAGACCAGCCCGCCGAGGCCACCTACGAACCCAGCAATTTTCGCAATTTGCACCCGAGCGTCTCCGCCGAATGTCAGAGCGAGTCCGACGCCGATAGCTGCCATGATCGAGATCATCGCCACTATTCCCAGTGGGCCCTGAAGATAGTAAAAAAGATATTGTCCAGGCAGCCACATTGCCCCAGTTGCGATGGCCATCGAGCCAACGACATAAACTGCCCTTCGTTGACCAAAGCCCGTGGACAGCAGGAGCACTACTCCGGCTATCAGGGCCGTCAAAAGCACCACGCCAACCACTCCAATTGATGGAGAAGTAAGCCATCCAGTGATGTTCAAACTAACCAGAAGGGTGGCCGATAAGACTAGGGACATAAGAAAAACACGGATACGAGTTTTGAGCCTTCCGCCGGCTATGCCGGTAATTACCAGTGCAAGCAAAAGCGGAATCAGAGTTAGTGCCCAGGGGCCAAAAGTAGGATCCGCTAAAAAGCGATTGAATCTGATGGCGCCGTACTCCTTCAGCAAAACTGCCACCCAAAAAATAGGCAAGGAGTAAAAAACAAACGCGAAGAAGGTGACGGAGTAGTCGTAGCCCGAGTACTGACGGAGCGCAGTGGTCATTCCGACAGCAACCCCCACCAGAATTGAGAGCACGGTTGCCAAAATAATTAGCTGCAAGGTTGAGGCAATTGCTCCGGCCAGAGCGTCTGTCACAAGACTTTCACCCTTAGCTATGGACACTCCAAGATCGCAACGTCCAACCAGACAGCCAGCCGCACCACCTAGCCAATAGAAATATCTTAGAAACGGAGGGACGTCCAGATCGAGCATCCCAGTTAGGTAGCGCAGACGATCTTGTGTGTTTGGGTCTCGGGAGGCGCGGATTTCAGCCAACGGGTCGCCAGATATGGCGGTCAGTTGGTAGACGATGAAAGATGCGACTAGCAGAACGACCAGAGTCGCCGCAAATCTTCGCACAATAAAACTAAGCATCATCGCCCTTTTTTACATTGTTTGGGGCCACCACTGATAAACAATGATGGCCCCTCACAATTATGTTTCTAGACTAGCCCGCGGTTGGGGCCCAGTTCCAGAAGTTCCAGTAGAAGTAAGGAACAAGTAGGTTTGGCGATACGCCAGTGACCTCTTTGTCCCACCAGGTTAGACCTGGGAACTGGAACAGAGTGATGTTGTATGCATCCTTTGCAAGCTCTGCCTCAATTGCAAGGCGGATACGAAGCTGCTCAGCAGGATCTACGGCCACATTCAACTCGTCCAACAGAACCTTTACGGCTGCATTGTCAAAGCCGGTCCAGTTAGATGGCCCTCCCAGCACTAGGTACTGGTCGTCACCCGAAACTGACAACGATGTTGCAGCCCAAGCGAAAATAACTGCATCGTGTGGGTTGAGGTCTGGAAAAACCGTTTCAGTGAATGCCCAGTTTGGCTCAGACTCGTCGATCAAGTTGAAGCCAACCGAATCCGCGGATAGCTTGAGGAGCTCGTACTCCTGGCCGCGACGAACGTTGCCCTCTGGGTACCAGAACTCAACATCAATTGGAGTAGAGACTCCGGCCTCTGCAAGCAGAGCCTTGGCCTTGACGCGATTTTCATCGTCAGTGCCTAGGTAATCGGAGTAGTAAGACTCAGCCTCGTCGTAACCTTCAGCACCCGGGATGAATAGCACCGAGGTTCGGACCTTTGCATCTGGGTTCAGAGGCTTGATCAACTTTTCGATGATTTCGTTTCGAGGAACTGATAGTAGGAATGCCTGTCGAACCTTGAGCGCTTTATCAGCATCTCCGCCGTAGCTGGCTGGGTCGAACGGGCCCCCGTTGTTAACTGTGAGGTCGATGTGTTCGTAGGCTGCTTCCTCGCTAGACGCATACTCTGCGTTTGCAAGGGCCTGCACTAGAGCCAAGACGTCTGCAGTTGGCTGACCCGAGGCAATCTGGACTTCTCCATTGTCGACAGCCTGGATGGCGGCAGTTGAGTCTTCAATCTGACGAATAGTGACTCGCTCATACTGAGGCCTTGGGCCCCATGTGTAGAGCGGGTTCAGAACGTGAGTTGAGTACTGCTCCTCAACGAGCTCCTCAAGAACGTATGGGCCTGAGGACAAGTAGACAAGTGGGTTCTCTGGCGTGTTGACGGAAGAGTAGCCCTCGTTCCAGACCGTTGCAACCGCAGCAAGCCACTCGGTGTCTTCGTTCATAACTGAGTCAATCAGCTTGCTCTTGGCATCCGCAATGTTCAAGTCAGGGTAGGCCATCTGAACAGCTCCGTGAGCGGCAACTCCGACACCGAAAGCAAGCTCCCAGTCAACGTACTGAACGTCATACTCAAAAGTAATTGTGCTTCCACTTATTGTTGGAAGCTTCGAAGCTACGTTGTCTTTAGGTGCAGCGTGGGAGAACATGTAAACCCCGTCAGCATCCTTGAACTTTCCGAAGATGGTCGCCCATGCCAAAGCAAGGTCGGCTCCGTCGATTGCTGTGCCATCCGACCAGACAACTCCATCGTTGACGGTGTAAGTGACGGTCAGTGGGTCTTCGCTAACGACCTCGTATGTACCAAACTCAGTGTTCTTCACTAAGGCCGGCGAGTTGTCGTAATAGTTGAAGGTTGAGCTGGTCAAGTAAGTAGTCAATGAGTTGGCCACATTGTTACCGGCGGCAGAACTAGTGTTAAAGGTGTCAACAATATCGTTCCAGCCGACGGTGATCAAAGGCGCTAATGTCGCCTCTTCAGTCACAGCAGTTGGGCTAGATGTTGGTGTCAGTTCTTCAGTAGCCGCACAACCCGCGAGGGTTAGGGCTAAAACGCTCAGTCCAGCAACAGCTGCTGATCCGCGGAATTTCTTCATTCTCTCTCCTTCTATTTTGAACGTGACATTTGGTACCTACCGAATGTCGAGATTTTCTAACTCTAGAGGTTGAATTTAGCTAAATATGCCGAGCGTGTTTCAGTTTGGTAACGAATCAAAGTCACCAGTAATCTTCTTTTTTTTCGCGCCCCGCGAAACTTCGATGCTAGGGCCAGCGCTGCTTCATTTTTTTCAGCTGACTGCTAGGGGAGAAGAAAGCTTTTGCCTTTCGATTCTCGACAAATAATTGCGCTGTCGACACCAATGCCCAGGGGATTTTGATACCTCGCACACATCCTGAGTGTCGAAGTATCCGCATTCACCTGAGCTGCCGCCGAAACAATGATCAGTCTTTGGGCACTTGGTGCTCTTTGAAGAAACAGCACAATCTCATTAGACAGCTTCGCCTGGTTGGGGATGCCCGCCGTTACCGACCTGTCGTGGGCATAGAGAATGGCCATGTCGGCAACCCCCTGAACTCGGTTCGATGCTACTAAAGCGGCTATCACCGAGACCGAACCGAACGCGACAAGCAAGATTATTGATAGATAAATTGCGATCAGAGGAGCAATTGTCCCCCTATCGGATCGAATCAAGGCTCCAATCCTGCCGTTTGTATCGCCCATGCGGCACCCACATGAACCCGAAGAGAGAGCAAATCCCCGGCCTGGCATGAATCCAAGCAGCTGACTGAAAAACTCGAAATGTCCTTGCCCCAACTTACGGCTAGGGGCTCTATGACGGCACCGAGCTGTCTAGGGACCTCCCCTTTTTCCTGCGATAAAACAGCTGACCTGAGCGCATGCCTAGCAATTGACTCCGCGGCCAGAGAGTCACTCAGGTGTTGGTAGAGGGCAAGCGCAGGAGCAATCGGTAAAACCAGCACCAACAAAAGCGCCACAGCTTCCAGTGGGCTCGAGCCGGCGTCATCCAACGGTTTCCCTTGCTGCGAGCGCCGAGTAATTAATCGTTGGCGGTTCAATAAACCCGAAACCCGGAAGCTTGCTTGTCACGTTCACGTTCATAAAGTCACCCTGTTGAGAAATGTTGGCGTCATAGCTGGCAAGAGCGGGAAGGTTGTTGTTTAGCATCCGCATCAAATATGGATACTGGTTCACTGACTCAGCCTTTGCAGCACGAGACGCGGCAGTAATGGCAGCGTCTCTAATAATCAGTCCGTAGTAGGCACTAAAGACCACCGTCATCAAGCTAAGTGTTATCAGAGTCGCAAGAGCAATGTTCAAGACTGCTGACACAACTGCGTTACCGCTGTCGCTTAGAAGGAGACCACTCTTGACATTGCTTGCTCGAATACGCCTTCGAGCGCAGGTCCGGCAAATGCCCAAATCAACACCACCAATCCTGCCGTCATGAGAGTGATAAGTACCCAACCGGGAACATCACCTCTGTCTGATTTGACTCTGTTCATTCCTGTCTCCTTTCAAAAAGACTGTTGCAGGACTAACACGGACGGAAAGACAGCAAATAGAACGGTTACCGGAAGAATTACGAAGATTGTTGGTATCAGCATTTTGGTTTCACTTGATCCGGCCTGACGGAGTAACGCTCGCCCTTGCTCTTGCCTCAGTGAATAAGCTAGTTGCATGGTCTGCTCGGCGACCGGTGCTCCTCTATCAAGGCTCATGTTCAGCTTTTCAACTAATTCGTGAAAACCCTCGTCCCCGATGCGAGTTGCAGCTTCTGAAAGCTCCGCCGACAAATCGGCACCAAGACCGGTGTTGCTGATTACGATCTCTAGCTCCTTGCCGAGTTCCCCGGTCATTCGAGGCTGCAGCCAACTGAGGGCCACGCCAACTGGCAGCCCCGTTTCCAGGAGTAAAGCCACTGCCTCGGTAAAGTCAGGTAGCTCTAGCAGAACCTGTTTGTTTTTGGCGACAAAAATGCTTTTTTGGTAGTTGGAGATTCGAAGTTTCAAGCTCTGTGGCACCGGAGGCAGATGAGCGCTCATTACGCGGTTATCAAGTCGCATTGAAAATCCTTCCGGGCAAAGTGAGACTTCCTAACTTGTTCACAGCCGCATAGGCCAAAACAGACAAAAGAAGACCGGTTATCAGAACCATCGCGCCAAGAGCAGTTTCAAACGCCGCACGGTTTTGCTCCAGTCGGACCAGTAGGAATGCAACCAGCCACGGGGCCGCAAGGGCAACCTTTGCGCTTCCAAGGACCCAGCCCTGCTTAGCAATAACCTCACCGAACATGGCCTGCTCCGCTCGAAGGTTAGCCGCAGCCTTTCTCCAGCTCTCAGCTACTCCAGCGGTTCCAAGCTCCGTGGTCACCTCGATGAGCAAGGAAAGTGCATCAGCTTGTCTGGAACCAATCTCCTCGCGAAACACCTGAAGGCTCTCAGCGATGTCGTTACCTCGGTCTAGGTCACGCTGCAGCATCGCGAAATGCTTTCGCAGGCGCGCCGGACCCACTCTCGCCAAGTATTCAAGTTGCTCCTGCAGTGACAATCCAGATTGCGTGGCGTTTTGAAATGAATCGAATACCCGCGGCCAGAGTCGGTCTAAGTGGCTTTGCCTTGATCGAGCACGCAGCCTGATTACCTCGATAACCACGCCCGCGGTCAGTGCGCTCAGCGACAGCGACAACCCCATCACACCAGTCGCAGCTTGAACAAGAACCCCAGACAAAATTATTGCCGCAGCAGCCAAGACATAGGTTTCTTTACGTTTCGAGTAGAGCCCCGCACTTGAAATCAGAAGTTTAAAAAAGCTCACTTGTCACCTCGAGAATCTCGCTTACGGTTCTTTGACCGAGTCGATTGCGTGAGCAAAAAACGACCAGATCAAACGCGCCCAAAACAGTGGGCCGCAAAAAAGAGTCGGAAATGTTCTCCCCGGCCAGTAGAGGCAGAGTCATTAGCTTTCGAATTGCGGCTGCTGCAGAGTTGGCATGCAGCGTGCAGAGGCCCGGGATGCCGGAATTGAGTGCAATCAGCATGTCCAAAGCCTCCGCACCCCTAACCTCACCAATAACTAAGCGATCCGGGCGCATTCGCAAGGCCTGACGAACCAGTTCTCTCAGCGAAATCTCTGGCGCACCCTCGGCAGCCGCTGGTCTGGTTTGCATAGCCACCCAATCAGACTGGCTCAGAGAAAGCTCGAAGGTGTCCTCGCACGAAATAATTCGATCTTGGCTATTAGTTGCAGCGAGCATCGCTGTCATCAGTGTCGTCTTGCCCGCCTGGGTGGCGCCGGAAACTAAAACGCTCTTGCCCGTGGTCATGGCATTCGAAAGTAATTCGACCTGCTCGGGTGTGACACTCCCAAGCTCCTGCAGTTGGGCAAGTGTGATGTTGGGTTTATTGAATTTCCTTATGTTTATTGCCCAGTGTTCGCCGGTCACCTCCGGAATAACGACGTGAAGTCTCGACCCGTCCTTTAGGGCTGCATCAACATACGGCATCATCCTGTCAACCCGGCGCTTCGAAAAAGCAAGCATCCGGAAGCAAAGGTTTCTAATCTGTGTCGCTGAAACCTCTGTTTTCAGGAGCTTGTGCCCGTTGACTCCAAAGTAGTGAATCTCGTTGGGGCGATTTATCCAGATCTCTTCGATTTCGGGATCATCCAGTAACGGCTGTAAGACCCCAAGGCCGGTCAGCTCTAGATTCGCCTGGTCACCAAGCAAAGCCTCATCCAGTGGACCGTTGTGGTTCTCCGCTGCCTTGTCAATCGCCAACTGAGTGGCCGATGGAATGTCGAGAGCTTTGGTGCGCGCTAATAACCTCGTTCTGCCTAAAATTTCCTCCAGCTGATCCATGCCAAAACAATGCCACGGACTCAAAAGCTCGGTCTTGGGTTTTCCACAGCCAAAAAAACCATTATGCTTTGTTGTTGTCGCGGGTGTGGCGAAATTGGCAGACGCACCAGATTTAGGATCTGGCGCCGCGAGGCGTGGGGGTTCAAGTCCCTTCACCCGCACAAATAAAAAGGGTTCCGAGAAATCGGAACCCTTTTTTTTACCCGTGTCGCCAGCCGAGCTCGGCCAGCTGACCACTTAGCCCTTTTTGACCTTAACGGTGTTGGCCTTGTGATCGATTTCTATCTGGTAAGGACCGCGCTTTATCACTTCGGTTGATTCGACGCCGGTTGCCTCGATGCCCAGATCGGCGGCAATGCCTCGGAAGAAGGAGCGCTGTGAGTCATCTGTCAGCTCTGTTGCTTGGTACCAAGCTGTTGATGACCCCAACTTGCGTTTTGCTATTGCCACGCTCCCTTGAGCCTGCCCGGTCTTGAACTCGGCCACTAGTTCTGCACCGTTAAGCCTCGATAACTCTCCCCATAACTTCGCCTGGTAGCCATTGGAAAGCTCAACAGTGGCCTCTCTAAACGGATAGAACTCTTCGACGTAGACGCCGATGACATCCTTGACCAGTGCGCCACCGTAGCCACCAAGTTTCACTCGCAGCGTGCGATCGGAAATGTTCGAGAAGTAACCCACCACCAAGTTTCCACCGCTGGTCGCATAGTCAGTGAACACCTGCTCCTGGGTATCCGAGAGCATGTGAACCATTGGCATCAAAACTAGTTTGTAACCCTTCAACGTTGACAGATCCACGTCCGCAGGCACGAAATCCACCGAGATGCCTTCCTTGTAGAGGGCTCGATACCAGGCCGCGACCGTCTCCGGGTAACTGACGTCCTCGGTTGGCAGGTTGTCCTGCAGCATCGCCCACATCTGCTCGTAGTCATAAACCATTGCCACATCAGCCCTGGCGGTTTCGTGGTTGGCCAGATCTGGGTGCTCATTTAGCAAGGCCCCTAGCTCCGTAATTTCGCTATAAACCCTTGTGTCCTCACCAGCATGAGGAACCATCGCGGAGTGGAACCTCTCAGAGCCTGCTTGGCTTTGGCGCCACTGGAAATACATTACGCCTTGGGAACCTCGGGCCACAAAACTCATGGCGTTGCGCTTTTCTTGACCCGGAGTCTTGGCATAGTTTCTTGGCTGCCAATTCACAGCTGAGGAGCTGTGCTCCATGAGTAGCCATTGCTTGCCGTTTGCGAACCCTCTAGTTAAATCCGCCATCTGAGCCAAGTCAATGTGATTTTCGATGTCGTGCTGCGTCAAGTAGTGATCCGTTGAAACAAAGTCCACTTCCTTTGCCCATGCGAAGTAGTCCATCGCGTGCGTGAACTTCATGGACATGAAGTTTGTGGTTACGGGATTCACCTTGTCGTATTTTTTGATGATGTCGCGCTCGGTCTTGAATAGTTCAAGCGTGATCTCGGAGGTAAAGCGCCTAAAGTCAATCTGCGCACCCGGGTTCGGGTGAGTTCCATCCGTAGTTCTCTTGGGGGCGGGAATTTCCTCCCAGTTGTAGTAGCGCTGAGACCAGAAGTCCGTGCCCCAAGAAGTATTTAGATCTTCTATGGACGCGTACTTATTTTTTAGCCAACCAACGAATGCATCCCTGGATGCATCGCAGTAGCAATATGGAGCGTGGCAACCGTATTCGTTGTTCACGTGCCACATGACTACGGCCGGGTGTTTGGCATATCTCTCGGCAAGCTTCTCGGTTAGCTGAGCCGCCTTTTTTTGATACACGGTGCTGGCAGCACAGTAAGCCTGACGGCCACCGAACTCCAAGCGGATGCCATCGAAGTTCACTGGCAAAATTTCAGGGTGTTCTAAGGACAACCATGCTGGTGGTGAAGCGGTCGCATTTGCAAGGTCAACTGAAATGCCGCCGGCGTGCAAGAGATCCATGACCTCATCGAGCCAGCCAAACTGATAGTTGCCGTCGCTAACTTCTAATCTTGCCCAGGAAAAAATACCGAGCGACACGAGGTTAACGTTGGCTTTTTGCATCAATTCGATGTCTTGTTTCCAGACATCTTTTGACCACTGTTCCGGGTTGTAGTCGCCGCCAAAAAACAGTTTGTTGGTTTTCAACATTAGATTGCCTCGATTTCTATTAGTAGTGCTGATTCCGGGAACAATATTGGAGGCCGGAGGCCTATTTGTGTGAGTGCCCCGCCTGTTAGGACAACGCCATCGAGCCACTTTGGGCTTGTGCGCTCTTGAAACACCGGTTTGCCAACTGGATAAACCGCCTTCACCGAATAGCTTCGGTTCGAATCAAGACCGTCAATCAGAATCGCGTTTGCTCGAGAGGCAGCCTGTCCCTGAAGGGTCACATAAGCGAATATCGCCCTCGATTGATCTTGGGACACTACTCCATGAACAAAAGTGGCTTCGTTATTAGTTTCGACCCGCACAACTTTCCCAGAGTGAAGAAGATCACGGTTTTGCTTGTAATAGGTTGCCCAGCTCTTTAGATGAGCCTGCTCATCAGAGGTTGCCTTAGTTATGTCCCACTCCAAACCGGCGTGACCAAACAGAGCGGTAATTGCTCTGAGGCCCAGAGAGTGAACCCTGCCGGTGGTGTGAGACTCGGTAGGACCAATGTGGCTTCCGAGCATTTCTGGTGGAATGGCAACCTGTGTATAGCGCTGGATGTACTGGCGCTCTAATGCGTCATTGCAATCCGAAACCCAGAACCGGTCAACAATCTGAGCAATACCAAGGTCAACTCTTCCACCACCGGAGGCACAGCTCTCAATTTCCAACCCGGGATGGTTAGCTTTCAGCTCAGTGAAAAGCCTATAAAGCGCCTTGGTTTGCTCGTGGACTGCAGCCTTGCCATTGTGGCCTGGGTCAACCAGGGGCCGGTTGTGATCCCACTTGATGTAGCTAATATCGAAATCAGTCAAAATCTTATTCGTCTGATCAAACACATGCTGGTAGCAATTGGGGTTCGTGAGATCCAAGACCAGCTGACCTCGCCCGGTCGGTGGCACTCTACCGGCAACGTTCAAGATCCAGTCCGGGTGAGCGCGATATACGTCCGAGTCAGGGTTAACCATTTCGCCCTCAAACCAAAGACCAAACTCCATGCCGTTTGCCTTGACCACGTCAATCAATGGGCCAAGGCCCTCCGGCCATACGTCCTCAGAGATTACCCAGTCCCCAAGACCAGAAGTGTCATCCCGCCGCGAGCCGAACCAGCCGTCGTCTAGTACAAAGCGCTCGACGCCGATCTCTTTGGCAACCTTCGCAAGCTCGGTGAGCTTGCCTAGGTCGTGGTCAAAGTAGACAGCCTCCCAGACATTTAAGGTCAACGGCCTTGGTCTCTTGTTGGTCGGGTGATTAGGTCTCGATCGAAGCCAGCGATAAGACCTGTCAGATGTGCCGTCTATTCCGGAATTTGAATAGATAGCGGCAACAGGAGCTGACACGTAGCTTTTGCCCGGTTCAAGAATCATTTCTCCAGGCATTAGAAGCTCGCTGGCAGAGATTGACTTTCTGCCAGATTGCAACTGCTCGATGGTGTGCCGAGAGTTACCAGAGAACATCAACCCCAAAGACCAGACTTCTCCATTTCTAAAGGTGGCTGCGTTGGTCATCGCCAATTGCAGAATTGTGTAGTCGTGACTGGTCCTGCCCTCTCGAACCTCGCGGGATACAACACCGGGTTGAATTTCTCTGCGCACTGGCTGGCGCTCTTTGACCCAACGGCCTGCAAAATCTAATGACTCTTGGGCCCTGTCTGGCAGGGGTAGGTAGGTAGCCAAGTCTTCCAGGTAGTAGTCGCCGGAACCAATATTGGTAACAGTCTGCGAGGTGACAAGAACACCCGCGCCCACAAAGCTAAAGATCGTTTCTATTCTCAAGCCTGCCGCTACATCTTCTCCAACGACAACGAGTTCCCGCTCGTTGGCCGTGTGACTAATTGAGACAAACAGCGGAGAAAAGTCTTGCCCTTTTCGGTGCCCCTTGAGGACAGGGGAACCGATTGCGCCACGAGCTTGCTCCCGCCAAATACCAGACTGGTCTGGGAAATCACCCTCGGCATGGGCCGTGGGCTCAATGCTCGCGGCTGAGTAACTCTCAAAATCTTTTACGTCTCCCAGGTCTTCGCCCCAGTGGATTATGCGAACCAATTCAGGTGCAACGCTTACTAGGAGCGAAACGCCATCTTGGCGCAGGTGAACAAAGCTGGAAGATTTCAATCTCGGTCCGAATCTGTTTGGTGCTCCTGGTTTGACGATAGCCGAAATTCTGCGATAACTGGGTGCCGCCAAAGCCGCACCCAGTTATCTACTCAGTTGCTATTTCAGTTTTGCTCCGAACCTGACTTTCGCCGGGCTCGATTGTCAGCTCGCCTCTTCCTAATCTTTGTTGTTCGACCTAAATAAAAAGGATCAAACGATCGGGTAAAAACGAACCTAAGCAATAATTGCAAACTTTTCGAATAAAAAGCGACAAAAGTAATCATTCCGTTAGTAAATATCCGAATATTTTTGAATTATCACACTAACCTTCATCTAGGTTTCAGCGAAAGGTCAGCGATGCTTGCAGCTCAACGTAAGGCCCTGATACTGGAAGAGGTATCGCTATCAGGGGCCATGCGAATCTCTGAACTTGCCCAAAACCTTGGCGTATCTGAGGTGACAATCAGACGAGACGTCGAAGCCCTAGCCGACCAGGGCCTTGTTGACAAGGTCCACGGCGGTGTAACCGCAAACCCTCTTTCATCAACTGTGGAACCTCCCTTCGCCTTTAACTCTCTGAAAGAGCAAACCTCTAAAGATGCAGTCGGAAAACTCGCCGCCGAAATGGTTCATCCGGGTCAGGCAATTGCCTTGATGGGCGGAAGCTCCGTATACGCTTTGGCAAAAAGACTCAGAGAGATGCCTTCGCTCACCATCGTGACAAACTCAGTACCTGTTTCCGATCTATTCGCTCAGCAACCAAGGGGTGATCAGACTGTTGTGCTAACCGGCGGCGTCAGAACGCCTACCGATTCTTTAGTTGGAAACATCACAACCGAAGCCTTCGCGAGATTTAATCTCGATTTGGTATTTATGGGCACCCACGGCATGGATGTTGAATTTGGATTTAGCTCGCCGAACCTAATTGAGGCTGATACCAACCGAGAAGTAATTCGAAGGGCGGCTAAGTTTGTGGTTCTCGCCGATCACACCAAATGGGGCATTCGGGGCTTCAGCTCCTTCGCCGAGTTATCGGAGGCAGACGGCGTCATTACGACAGACGGGCTTTCCCCCGAAGCCTTGGGCACGTTGCGGAAAAACATCAAGCAAGTCCTGTTAGCAAAACCCTAGGAAGCTAGGACTTCGGCAGCGTAAGGGGCAGTAAGTAGCCTCCTAGATGGCTTACCGAAGCGATTCGCAACGTTGGCCGCGTGCCTCTGTTGCACAAACCTAAATTTATCGTGCAGTGCATCCGATGCCGGACCACCAGAATCATCGGTATCACTACCTTGACGCCTTGGCGCATGCAAAGAATTAATTCCCGGAGCTAGTATTTGGCGAATTCTTGTGATCCTCGCTTTGGGAACCGCCTACGCGCCCGGACTTGCAGTTGGGTTCAGGGATGACCTTGAATAGCTTCGTTCGCTCTGGCACGAAGGCAGAAGGCGGACGCCAAACATGAAAGACTCAGAGCGCCAGCGTCAGATTGCTCAATGGAAAAAGGTAGTCACAAAACCCTCGACCGGGTCAAATAAATACTAGTTTCGATCCTCTGGGTCGACGCCTGTCCTGAAGTTTGTATTTAGAGCGGTAATGGCTGACATCTGTTGTCCCGTAAGCTCAAAATCAAACACGTTTATGTTCTCAAGAATGCGATCTTTAGAGTTCGACTTTGGTATCACCGCCACTCCCCTCTGAATATGCCAACGCAAAACAACCTGAGCCACTGACTTTCCGTATGTTTGAGCGAGAGTTGCCAGCATTGGATCTTCGAGAATTTTCCCTCTTGCAAGCGGCGACCATGCCTGAGTCACGATTGCGCGCTCGTTGTCATACTCCAAGACTTTCTCCTGCGTAAGCCAAGGGTGAAGTTCGACTTGGTTTAGAACCGGCTTATGCTCGGCTACTTTTAGAATTTCGTCGATGTGGTGGGTGTGAAAATTACAAACACCAATTGAACGAATCAAACCGTCGTTTTTTAGCTTCTCCATGGCCTTCCAGGAGTCAACGTACAAAAGGCCTCTTTGTGGAGCTGGCCAGTGGATGAGATATAAATCTAGGTAGTCAAGGCCAAGCAATTTCAAACTCTTGTCAAAAGCCCTAAGAGTGTTTTCAAAACCTAAATCATCCATCCAGAATTTGGTGGCCACCAGCACCTCTTCGCGAGGCACGCCGGAATCTCTAATCCCCTGACCTACCCCAACTTCGTTTTCATACATCGAAGCGGTGTCAATTAGTCGATAGCCATTTTGTAAGGCGTGAGACACCAGTGGAGCGGCGATGGCGTTATCAACTTTGTAGAGGCCAAGGCCTAGCTTCGGAATGGTGGTTCCATCTAGCAAGGGCATAACCGGGGAGACTGAAGGCTTATTCAATGTTTCTCAATTCTCTAGAAAAGAGATGTTGGCTGGCAACCTAAGTTGCCAGCCAACATTCTCGTTACTCTACAACCGAATTAGTTGCCTGTCCTCCAAGATTCATGGTTCCGGTGGATGGCTTGACCAATCCAGCCATGATTCTCATCAAAGTGGTCTTACCCGCTGTAGTTGGACCAATCAGCAAGTTAATTCCGCTATTGAAGGTCGCCGAGAGGTCGTAAATGACGTCTTCTGAATCTTGTCTCAGAGAAATGTTTTCTAGAACTAGCTTGCTCAAACCCTGCTCCCTGCCTCAATGTGGACACCTGAAACTTCCGAGGAAACCTTGCCTGAGTCCCAGCCTAGGGACTTCTGAAGAATTCTTGCCAGCTCCTGAAGTGAAGGCGAGCTCATTGATCCGGTGAAAGCTAGGTTGGTGCGTCGGTTGACAAGATCCTCGAGTCGATAAACGCTCTCGTTCATAACCACGAACTCAATCTCGGAATCTGAAAACCCGGAATTGTGCGTAAGCATAGTCTCAGGATTGGCAGCGATGTATTCCAAAATTGCTTTGGCGCGAGTGCCGTATCGAAGAAGAAGTTGCATGGCACGCTCTTTGGAGACCGAACCTCGGTGATCTTCAGTCCACCTCTGCTGTGCTTCAGGGGCAGTTGGGAAGTCTTTTCCGCCACCGATCGGAAGGTTCTGCGTGGACAGAACTCGGTTTTTGCCCAGCAGTTTCAACACATCTGATGAAAGATGCTCTCCGAGAGCCCTAAAGGTTGTCCACTTTCCACCCACCAAGCTAAGAACTGGGACGTCGTTCTCGCCCGAAGTTCGAACGATTCGGTAATCACGAGAAACGATTCCAGGGTTGATGTCTCCGCTAGCAGCGAGCGGCCTAACACCGGAGTACCTGAAGACAATCTGCTCTTCACCAATGCTGATTTTTGGGAAAACGTAAGCAACCAGTTTGAAGAAGTAGTCAACCTCTTCGTCGGTACACAACGCTGGCTCATTCATGTCGTGAGAAATGTCTGTGGTGCCAACCAATACCTTGCCCAAGATTGGATACATCAATACGATACGCCCATCGCGATTTTCAAAGAATATTTCTCGGTTGTCACAAGCTTCAAACAGTTCCTTATTGTCCAGAACAATGTGGGAACCCTTGGTGCCGGCCATGTAGCCGGTGTCGAAACCTAAGTTCTGGTTGGTCATGTCAGTCCAAGGCCCGGTGGTGTTTACAATCACATCGGCTGCGAATGCAATCTCTTCGCCGGTAAATATGTCTTTCAAAACTGTCTTGCCGCCCGCGTGAGCGGTGGCTGAAACGTAGTTGAAACTTCTTGCATTCGAACCGGCTGCTAGGCCGTCAAACAAAACATCAAGAGCAAGTCTTTCTGGATTGTCCATTGCTGCATCGTAATAAGTGGCCGTGAACTTGACGTCTTTGTTGAGCGAAGGCATTTCAGCTTTGGATTTTTTCTGTCCGAGGAAACGATGCCTTGGCATCGTTCCACCATTTCGTCCGAAGGTGTCATAAAGCAGCAGTCCGACCTTGATCAAGATAGCGCCGCGTTCTTTTGGTTTGCCCTGCGCGTGGGTAAAGAGTCGAATTGGAGCGCTGATGAGGCCCGAGAAGATTGAAAAGATCGGCATTGTGGTCTTGAGTGGCTTTACGTAGTGAGGGGCCGCTTTCAAAAGACGGTTTCTTTCTTGGAGGGATTCTTTGACCAGACGAATCTCGCCGTTTTCCAGATAGCGAACACCACCGTGGATCATGTGTGAGGAGGCTGCAGATGCCCCGGAGCAGTAATCGTTTTGCTCAACGAGGACGACGTCTACGCCCTGAAGGGCCAAGTCACGGAAGGTTGCCAGGCCGTTGATGCCGCCACCGATTATCAGCACCTGAGCCTTGGGGTTGCCTCTCAGCTCGGTAAGTCGAGAGGATTGTCCCGTGCTTTGGCTCATTTCTGACCCTGTCTCTCTTCTTTGAAAAATGCGTGATTACGTGCAACCTATTTTCCAAATTAGTGACTGGACCCTAGTTCCAACCAATTTGCACATGTGTGCAGTACTTTCGTTATGTTGGACGAAACCCACGAAAAGTCCAGGAGTTGACCATGGACGCCATTGGCGACGAGCTAATGGTCTCGCGCTCCTCGGTCTCTCGCTTGCTACAGATGGTCCGGGACCGAAGCATTATCATGGTCAAAATTCATTCCCCCGAAGATGCTACGCGGCGCATGATCATCGAGATAAAAAAGCGGCACGGGCTAAACACTCACCTGATTCCAGTTCCAGAATCGGCTTCGCCAATTGAGCGACTTAATCGAGTTGCCTTGACCGCCGCACGAATGCTCACCAATTTCTTCTTCGCTGGAATGACCATGGACGTTGCCCAGGGATCAGCCGCAAGCGGTTATTAGGAACTTAGCTTCTCGGCCATTGTGGGGATCCAGAGTGGTCCAGCTAAATGTAGCTGGAAATACCCTCACTACTGGAAATACTTTCACTCCCGGTTTGACATGCGGCGGTGAAATTTCGAGGCGTTTCGGTGAGGCCTTCGGTGTAAGAGTTGAACAGTCCCCGGTCCCCTTGTTTTTCCATGATTCATCTAGAAAAGAATCCATGTGGCGCAAGCGAAGCACTAAACACATCTTGAACATTCAGTCCTCGATGGATGTGGCTCTGTTTGGCCAAGGACTTGGTCAACATAGTGACA